>Ga0255338_1000445_pt1 | contig 136940 bp, 147 predicted proteins | sample MeOH1_35cm_T4_19_FD_203715 | JGI IMG/M metagenome (GOLD analysis project Ga0255338, IMG submission 203715) | Sandy soil microbial communities from University of British Columbia, Vancouver, Canada - MeOH1_35cm_T4_195 | ecosystem: Engineered > Artificial ecosystem > Sand microcosm >... | reverse complement strand
CCTGGCGCCGTCTCTGAATCGACGATTTTTAGTCATGGTCTCGCAATCTCAAATGCTTAACCTTAACAAGAAGTGTCCGGCGAACGCTGAGACATGGCTGTCCGGCGAACGCTGAGACTTACCCCCTAACGCCTAACCGCGAAGCGCGCGCCACCGCCCGCCTTCCTCGGCGATGCGCCCCTCCGCGCAAAGCTTGATGAGATGAGCATGCAGCGAGCGCTGCGCCACGGCATGGAGCTTCTCCGGCACGTCGTCGTAGGCAAGCTTGACCAGCTCGGATAACGTGCCGCCGGCGCATGCGGCGACGGCATCGAGCACTTTGCGCTCGCGCTTCAAGCGGTGCTGGACCAGGCGCCGCACTTCCTCGTGCGGTTGCTCGATGAGGCGTCCGTGTCCGGGCGCCAGCCGCGCAATGTCGAGATGCAGCAGGCGCTCGAGCGACGCCAGATAGACCGCCATGTCTCCGTCCGGCGGCGAAATGACGACTGTCGAGCCCTGCATGATGTGATCGCCGGTGAACAGCAGGCGCCGCTCTTCCCACAGAAAGCACAAGTGATTCGACGCATGTCCCGGCGTATGCACGGCGCGTATCGTGACGCCCCCGGAAGAAACGACCTCGCCGTCCTGCAGGATGCGATCGGGCGCGAACGTTTCGTCATGACGCGCATCGTCCGGCGCCGGACGTCCGCCGACTCGCGCACCGGTGCGGCGCTTGAGCTCCAGTGCGGCCGGAGAATGATCCTGATGCGTGTGCGTGCACAATATCCAGGAAAGGCGCGATCCGCCGAGCGTCGCGAGTGCGTCTATGTGCCCCGCAATGTCGGGACCGGGATCGATGACGACCAGCGATTCGTCGCCGAGGATGTAGGTATTGGTTCCCGGGCCGGTCATCATTCCCGGATTGGGCGCCGTGAGCCGGCGCAAGCCCGGCTCCAGCGCCGCGACGACGCCGGCGACTACAGGTTCCATCCGCCCGGCTTGCCGCATGGGCCGATGGCTTCGTAGCCCGGATCGCCGGGCATCAGGCGCTCGCCGCGCTCGTTGATGCGCGGCTGAATCGCCGGCACGTTTCGCCGCGCCCGCATCGCCGCCATCAGCGTGCTCGCGGAGCCGAACCGGGCGAAGTCTTCCAGCGTCTTCACGGTCGGCGTGCGCATCTTCAATTCGCCGGAACGAAAGCGGTCGAGCGCCTCGCCCGGAGACATCCACACGTGATGTATCGTCTCGCGGTTGTCGTGCAGCGCATCCTGCTCGCGCGGAGCCTCGGCGACGAAAAAACGCGTGTCGTAGCGGCGCGGCGCACCCACGGGGGTGATCCAGTGGCTGAAGTACGCGAGCCGGTCCGCGGCAAGCCGCAGCGCCTCGTTGCGCAACACGTGGGCGAAGAGGCGAGTGCCGGCGTTGACCTCGGCGCGATATGCGGCGTACTGCTGCCGCACCCGCTCGTCCTTCAATCGCACGAGCTCGCCCGTACTGTCGTACGCGAGCAGCATGCCCGCTTCCTCGAAACACTCGCGAGCTGCGGCTGCCCAGTACGCCAGCGCGCCGCTTCCCGCGCCGAGCGTTTCGGCGGCCTGCGCCTCGTCGATGCCTGAGCACAGTGCTGCGACGTCTGCCGCCGCATCCTCCGGGTCCACCGCGCCGCCCGGGAAAAGAAACATCCCCGGCATGAAGCCCGACTGGTGATTGCGCTGGAGCAACAGCACCTCGAAGCCGTCTCGCGCATCCCGCACGAGAGTCACGGTGGCGGCCGGCAAAGGCGTGATCTCGGCCATGCTCACTCCACCAGCAGCTTGATGAGGCTCGAGGTGTCGAGCCGGCCGCCGCCGTCGCGCTGCAGCTTCGCGTAGAACTGATCGATCAGCGCCGTGGACGGCAACTGCGCGCCGTTCACCCGCGCCTCGTCCATGGTGATGCGCAGGTCCTTGCGCATGAGATCCACGGCAAAGCCGAAATCGAACTTGCCGTCCACCATGGTGTTGCCGCGGTTCTCCATCTGCCACGACGTGGCCGCGCCCTTGGAGATGACCTCGATCACGCGCTTCGCATCCAGGCCCGCGTGCAGCGCGAATGCAAGCCCTTCGGCGAGCCCCTGCACCACGCCGGCGACGCAAATCTGGTTCACCATCTTGGTCTTCTGCCCTGCGCCCGACGGGCCCATCAGGGTGACGGCGCGCGCGTAATGCGAGATCACCGGCCGCGCCCGCTCGAACGCGCCGGCATCGCCGCCAACCATCACGGTGAGCACGCCCTGCTCCGCGCCGGACTGCCCTCCCGACACGGGCGCGTCGAGGAACTCCAGGCCGCGCTCGCGCGCCGCCGCGGAAAGCTCCTCGGCGACGGTTGCCGACGCGGTGGTGTGATCGACGAAAATGGCGCCGCGGCACATGGCGCGGAATGCGCCGTCGCTGCCCGACGTCACTTCGCGCACGTCGTTGTCGTTGCCGACACACGCAATCACGATGTCCGCGCCCTCCGCCGCCGCTGCCGGCGTACGCGCGCAGCGCGCACCGTGCTTTGCCGCCCACGCCTGCGCTTTCGCGGCCGTACGGTTGTACGCGGTGAGCGCGACGCCGGCGCGCGCCAGGTGCCCCGCCATCGGTCCGCCCATCACGCCGAGACCGATGAACGCGACTTTGATGCTGCTGCCCGTTGTTCCAGTGCTCATTGCCCCGATTCCCGCTGTGCCAGCCGAGATTCTACCCCACGGGGCCGCAGGCACGCGGCTCGCATATCCACCGGATTACATCGCCGCATAGCGGACGTCTGTGAGAGGAAGTGGAACCATCCATTTCCCGCCGGCGTGACTGCGAAGCGCGCTTCACTTCGCACTCTTTGCAGAAAACAGGAGATCCCGGCAATGAAAACAGTAGGCGACAAGCTGGATGCATTCAGCGTGGTCGGCGTGAAGCCCGGCTTCAACCAGCACGAGGAGAAAGGCCAGTCGGCTTTCGAGACCCTCACAGAGAAATCGTTCCCCGGGAAATGGAAGGTCATCTACTTCTATCCCAAGGACTTCACCTTCGTGTGCCCGACGGAGATCACCGGCTATGCGAAGCTCGCGAAGGACTTCGAGGATCGCGACGCGGTCCTGATGGCAGGCTCGACGGACAACGAGTTCTGCAAGCTCGCGTGGCGCCGCGAGCACAAGGACCTCAAAAGCCTGAATCATTGGCAGTTCGCCGACACGACGGGCGCGCTCGTCGACCAGCTCGGTGTGCGCGAGAAAAGCGCCGGCGTCGCATTGCGCGCGACGTTCATCGTCGACCCGGACAACACCATACAGCACGTGACGGTCAACAACCTCAACGTGGGGCGCAGCCCCGAGGAGACGCTGCGCATACTGGACGGCCTGCAGACCGACGAGCTGTGCCCGTGCAACCGCGAAGTGGGCGGCCAGACGCTGAAGTGAATCTCATCCCTGCCCGGGCGCCGATGCCCGGGCAGCCTCGTGCAGGACAGCGACATGGATTTCCTGAAGACGATCACCGACCGCATTCCCGATCATGCGAAAGACATACGGCTGAATCTCGGCAGCGTATTGGGCCGGTCGAGCCTGGAGCCGGAAGCGGCGCTCGGCGTGGCGCTCGCTGCTGCGTATGCAGCAAAGTGCAGGACGATCGTCGATGCCATCCGCGGCTCGGGACAGATGTCGGACGTCGAGCAGAACGGCGCGCTCAGCGCTGCCGGGCTCATGGCGATGAATACCGTGTGGTATCCGTACATCGACATGGCGGATGACGAGGATCTCAAGACGCAGCGCGCCGAGCTGCGCATGAACGTGTACGGAACGCACGGCGGCATAGACAGGCAGCGCTTCGAGCTCTACTCGCTGGCGGCGAGCATCGTCGGCAAGTGCCGCTTCTGCGTGCGCTCGCACTACAAGCTGCTCAAGGAAAACGGCATGACGGCGCTGCAGCTGCGCGATGCGGGGCGTATTGCCGCGGTGGTTGCGGCGGCTGCGGTGGTGCTGACGGTGGAGGGCTGATGCAGATACGAAAGCTTTACCGCCAAGGGCGCAAAGAAGGCGAAGGAAAATCGTACGAGCTGCCTGTTATTGCCTTCCTTGGCGTCCTTCGAGTCCTTCGCGGTAATGCTTTTTAGAAGCTGACTAACGCGTCTCGCAGCCCGCGACTGTGGCCTTGGGCGCCTCGATCAGCTCGGGGATCGCCACACCGTTTCGTATCGCGGTCATTTCGGCCAGTATCGCCACCGCAATCTCGGGCGGGGTCTTGCTGCCGAGCTTCAGCCCCACCGGGCCGTGCAGCCGATCGATCTCCGCACGCGACAGATCGAACTCCGCAAGGCGCTTGCGCCGCGCGTCGTTGTTCTTGCGCGAGCCGATCGCCCCGATATAGAACGCCGGCGACTTCAGCGCTTCGAGCAGCGCCATGTCGTCGAGCTTGGGATCGTGCGTCAGCGTCACGACGGCGCTATGCCCGTCGAGGTTCATTTCGAGCACGACGTCGTCCGGCATGCCGCGCTTGAAGTCGACGCCGGGCACCGTCCAGCCTTCCGCATATTCTTCGCGCGGGTCGCACACGGTCACGTGGTAGTCGAGCGCCTGCGCCATCTGGGCGAGATACTGCGAAAGCTGCCCGGCGCCGATGATGAGCAGCCGCCAGCGCGGCCCGTGCACCGTGGTCAGCATCGCGCCGTCGAAGGCAAGCTGGTCGCTCCACTTGCCGGCATCGAGCGTCACCCTGCCGCTGCCCATGTCGAGCTTGCGCACCACCAGCTCGTGGCGCTCCACGCGCTCGAGGAGCTCGTCGAGGCGGCTTTCCCGCGTCAGCGGCTCGAGCACGAGCTCCAGCGTGCCGCCGCACGGCAGCCCGAAGCGCTTGGCTTCCTCGGCGCTCACGCCGTAACGCGTGGTCACGGGCTTGTCCTGGACCAGCACGCCGCTCTTTACCTGGTCGATCATGTCGTCCTCGACACAGCCGCCCGACACGGAACCGATCACCATGCCGTCGTCCCGGATCGCCGTGAGCGCGCCTATGGGCCGCGGAGCCGAGCCCCACGTCTTGACGACGGTCGCCATGGTCGCCCGCCGTCCCGCTTTCACCCAGCCGGCCGCAGTCTTCAGGACTTGCAGATCGACGCTATCCAAGCGCTCCTCCTTGCGTTCATGCATTGCGGCCCGTGTGCCGCATGATTACAACAGATTATAACCGACACCCCCCTCGGGCGCGTTGCGCGCCTTCTGCCGCTGCGTTAGCATGGTTTCCACTCCACGCAAGAACAAGCAGCATGCCGCATACTCCGAGCATCATGCATCGCGGGCCGCCCGCCGGACCTTCGCGCACGCCCTCATGAACACGACCTCCTTCTTTCGCCGCCTCGTGCGCTCGGTGGTTCCCGCCGGCGAGCGCGGGCGTATCGAGCGGCAGGTGAAGCGCGTGGTGCAGCTCTGTCATGGCTTGCTGTCGGAGCGCGGCGAAGTGTCCGGCGCGGCGCTCGCGCGCGATGCGTTGAGCGCGTACCAGGCATTGCCCGACGCGGCGCTGCCCGCTTTCTTCGACCGGCTGGTGACCGAGTTCTCGCCGAATCCGCTGACGCTGGAGCAGGCGTACGAGGCCTATCGCGCGCAGCCTACGCAGGACAACCTCATCCGCCTGCAGCACGCGGTCGAGCCGCCGCGGCAGGAGCTCTTCCGCCGGCTCAACATGGCGCCCGGCGGCACCGCCGTGCTCGTGAACATGCGCCGGCGCCTGCTCGGAACGCTGAAAGCGCGGCCGGAGTGGCGCGGCATAGACGCCGATCTCTACCACCTGGTGGTGTCGTGGTTCAACCGCGGCTTTCTCCAGTTGGAGCGCGTCGACTGGCAGACGCCCGCCATCGTGCTGGAGAAGCTCATCGCGTACGAAGCGGTGCACGAGATCACCGGCTGGAAGGACCTGCGTCGCCGCCTCGAAGGCGACCGGCGCTGCTTCGCATTCTTCCACCCTGCGCTGCCCCACGAGCCGCTCATCTTCATCGAAGTCGCGCTCTCGCGCGGCCTGTCGTCCTCGGTGCAGCCGCTGCTCGCGCCCGATGCGCCCCCGCTGGACCCGGCTGACGCGGACACCGCGATCTTCTACTCGATCACCAACTGTCAGGAAGGTCTGCGCGGCGTCTCCTTCGGCAACCTGCTCATCAAGCAGGTCGCCCAGCGGCTGGGCCAGGAGTTTCCGCGCATCAAGACCTTCGCCACGCTGTCGCCGGTGCCCGGCTTCCGCGCCTGGCTCACCGCAGCGGCCCCGCGGCTCGCCGAAACGCCGCAGGGCGAATTCATGGCCGAAGCGTTGAAGCGCCTCGAGGACTCCGACTGGCACAGGCAGACGAAGACCGCCGACGCCCTGCGCAAAATTCTCATGCCGTTGTGCGCGCATTACCTGGTCCACGGCGGCGGCGACGGCAACAACTTCGATCCCGTCGCCCGCTTCCACCTCGGCAACGGCGCGCGTCTGGAGCGCCTGAACTGGATGGCCGATACCTCCAGGCGCGGCATGCAGCAGTCGGCCGGCATGATGGTCAACTACCTCTACCGCCTCGACCAGGTCGAAGAGAATCACGAGGCGTTCGTGCGCGATCACCGTGTGGTCGCGTCCGCGGAAATCCGCAAGCTGGTGCGCGAGTACCCGAGCACGAAATCCAAGGCCGCAGTCGAAGAACGCGCGGCGGCGCCGAAGACGGCATCATAGCTTCATCAATTGCCGCGGTTGGCGAGCGCGGATAGACTAGCCCGCACCATCATAGCGGGGTGCGCTCATGCTGAAGATCTGGGGCCGCAAGAACTCCATAAACGTACAGAAAGTGCTCTGGTGTTGCGCCGAGCTCGGTCTGCCGTTCGACCGCGTCGACGCCGGCATGCAGTTCGGCGTGAACGACACCGCCGAGTATCGGGCGATGAACCCGAACGGCCTCGTGCCGACGATAGACGACAACGGCTTCGTGCTGTGGGAATCCCACGCGATCGTGCGCTATCTCGCGCGCCGTCACGGCATGGGCACGTTGTGGCCGTCGGATTCCAAGGCAGCCGCCGACGCCGACCGGTGGATGGAGTGGTACAGCACCACGCTGTGGCCGGCGATGCGGCCCGTGTTCTGGAACCTCGTCCGCATGGCGCCCGAGAAGCGCAACATGGCGGAGGTCGCCGAAAACCATAAAAAGCTGACGGATTATTTCGGCATCGCCGACCGTGAGCTCGGCCGCAAGACTTACATGGCCGGCTCGGCCTTCAGCATGGGCGATATCCCGCTCGGCGTCGCCGCGTTCCGCTGGTACAACCTCCCGGTCGAGCGTCCGGCGCACGCCAATCTCGATCGCTGGTACCAGCGCCTGTGCGAGCGCCCCGCGTTCCGCGAGCACTGCATGGCACTGTTAACGTGAGGTGGGAGGCGAGAGGCGGGAGGCGGTAAACCTCCAACTTCCGGCTGCTTCGGTTCACGCCTTCACCACCTGCACATGACGCACGCGCGCCAATATCGTTATTACGAGCTGGTGATGGTGGCGTTCGTCACCGTGCTCGTCTGCTCCAACCTCATCGGCCCGGCCAAGATCGCGCAAGTCGAGCTTCCCTACGTCGGCGCGCTCACCTTCGGCGCCGGCGTGCTGTTCTTTCCCATCTCGTATGTCTTCGGCGACGTGCTCACGGAAGTCTACGGCTATGCGCGGGCGCGCAAAGTGATCTGGGCCGGGTTCGGAGCGCTTGCATTCGCCTCGTTCATGGCAACGGTGGTGGTCGCTTTGCCGCCCGCGCCGTTCTGGCAGCATCAGGACGCTTACGAAATCGCCTTTGGCTCGACCTGGCGCATCGTCGCCGCGTCGATGGCCGCCTACTTCTGCGGCGAGTTCGTCAACTCGTACGTGCTCGCGCGCATGAAAGTCGCAACCGCCGGTCGCTGGCTGTGGACGCGCACCATAGGCTCCACCATCGCCGGCGAAGCAGTCGATTCCGTGCTGTTCTATCCTCTCGCCTTCTACGGCTCCGGCATCATTCCGGACGACAAGCTTCCGCTCGTCATGACGGCGCAGTTCGTCGCCAAGGTCGCCGTCGAAGTGGTGTTCACGCCCGTGACGTACAAGGTCGTGGGCTGGCTGAAGCGGGCCGAGCACGAAGACTATTACGACCGCGATACCGACTTCACGCCCTTCACCCTCGAGGCGTGAGCAGGCTTCAGTCGCCGGTAGGCGCCAGACGGAACTCGATCACCGCAGGATTCTGCCGCAGCGTGTCGGCCAGCCGCCGCATATTGAGCTTGTCGAGCGTGCGTATGACGCCGCGATACTCGAAATAATGCGCGCCGGCGTTCAGGTGATAGCCGACTTCCGCGACCGCGAAGCCGTGTGCGCGCACGAGCGCGCGAAATTCGCCTTCCGGCAGCGGTTGAGCGTTGGCGAACCGTACCGCGTAGTGGACATAAAACAGCGAGGGCATGCGGCCCTCTATCCAGCGGAACACCGACAGCGTGCCTAGCGTGAGCACCGTGCTGACAACGACGGGGAAATAGAATCCGGCGCCGCACAGCACGCCGATCGCCGCCGTGATCCAGATCGACGCCGCCGTGGTAAGGCCGCGCACGGACACGCCCTCCTTCACGATCACGCCCGCGCCCAGGAAGCCGATGCCGGTCATGATGCCCTGGGCCATGCGCGTCGGGTCGATGCGCACCACGTCGGGCGCGGCGGCAAACCACATATCCTGGTACACCGTGACCAGCATCAGGAGCGCCGAAGCCATGCACACCAGCGTGTGCGTGCGAAAGCCCGCCGGCCGGCCGCTGTAACTGCGCTCGAAGCCGATCAGCCCGCCGGCGGCCAGCGCCGTCAGGAGATGGACGACGATATTGGTATATTGGGAATTCAAGTTTCCTCCCGGGCAGACCGCCCGCGTCACCCTTTCACGCACAACACCTGCTTCAGCGTGTGCACCACTTCGACGAGATCCGACTGGTGTCGCATCACGTTGTCGATATCCTTATATGCGGATGGTATTTCATCCAGCACCCCGCTGTCCTTGCGGCACATCACGCCGGCCGTCTGCTCCGCGAGGTCGCGGGTGGTGAAGGCTTTCTGCGCCGCGCTGCGGCTCATGCGACGCCCCGCGCCATGGGCGCAGGACTCGAAGCTGTCTTCGATGCCCTTGCCGCGCACGATATACGACTTCGCTCCCATGCTGCCCGGGATGACACCCAGCTCGCCGCGGCCCGCTCGTATGGCGCCTTTGCGCGTCACCCACACGTCCTTGCCGTAATGCCGCTCGCGCTGCACGTAGTTGTGATGGCAGTTCACGGCTTCTTCCGTAAGCTCGAACGCAGGCAGATGGCGCCGTGCCGCCGCGAGCACCAGGTCCATCATGCTGCGGCGGTTGGCGGCGGCGTAATCCTGAGCCCATGCGACGGCTTCGACGTAGTCATCGAAGTGCCGGGCGCCTTCGCGCAAGTACGCGAGGTCGCGATCGGGCAGACGAGTGTCCTGCCGGGCCATGTCATCGCGCGCGAGCGCGATGAAGTAAGTGCCTATCGCGTTGCCCACGCCGCGGCTGCCCGAATGCAGCATGATCCACACGCGGTTCGTCTCATCGAGACACAGCTCGATGAAATGATTGCCGCCGCCCAGCGTGCCGATCTGCTGCGCCCAGTTCAGCGTGCGCGGGAAGCTCTTCGCAAGGCGCGGGTGGCGCGCCAGCAGCCGCTCGAGTCCCGGGCGCAACGGCGCTGCAGCGGGCTGCGTCGCATGCTCGCGATGCTGCTCGCGCCCCACCGGAACATCGCGCGAGATCCGGTCGTACACGCGCCGCAGCGCCGTGTCGTCGAGCTGCTCGGCGCCGAGGCTGGTGCGCGCCGCTATCATGCCGCAGCCGATATCCACGCCTACGGCGGCCGGTATGACGGCGCCATCGGTCGCAATCACCGTGCCCACCGTGGCGCCTATGCCCGAGTGCACGTCCGGCATCGCCGCCAAGTGGTGATGGATGATAGTCAGCTGCGAGAGATTGACGAGCTGCCTGCGGGCCGACGCCTCCACTTCGTCGGTAAACACTTTCACCGGCACACGCCCTTCGTTCAAAACCATTCCGATCGGCATATGACGTCCGCCTATGACAACAGGAAGAAATGCGCGGACGCGGACGCGCCGTGACGAACGGGAGTAGCCACCGATGCAGGACCCGCGTGGGCACGACGGTTGCTCTCTACGCTCGCCCTCGATGCCGGGGGCATATCTTCAACTCTGTGACAGGAGTTAACCATGATCAACATATTCAAGGAGAAAGGCCTCGCAATCGCAATTGCGGCTGCCGGTCTCGGCTTCGCGGCGTCGGCGCATGCCACCGTCCTGCTGCCGGGTACCGGTCCGCTGCCGGTAGACATTCTCGCATCCGCCCCCGGGGGTGCCGTGCTCGCGACCAACTCGGGCCCGATCGCGACGCCCCATTGGTCCGGCACGTTCCGCACCGCAGTCGTGGACGGTCCGGAGCCCGGCACGAACCTGGACTTCTATTATCAGGTCACGAACAACGCGAATTCCACCGACTCGCTGGGCCGCATTTCGGCCGCCGACTTCCTCAGCCAGTTCACGACCGACGTGTACCAGACCGCAGCCGCGTTCGGCATCTTCATCGCCGGCACGCAGTGGGCGACCGTCGGGGATCGCGGACTCATCGGCACTGTGGGTTTCGATTTCCTGCCGCTCGATGGCGCCGGCAAGATCGATCCGGGCGAAACGAGCTATACCATGATCATCCGCACCAACGCGACCGCGTACGCGCCGGGCTTCATGGCCATCAGCGACGGCACGGCGACGTACGTCAATGCGTTCCAGCCCGTCGTACCGGAACCCGGCACGCTGGCGCTGCTGGGCAGCGGCCTGCTGGCGCTCGGCGGCGTGGCGCGCCGGCGGACGAAATAATTCTGTTGCTCGGCCCTCAAGCCGGGTTCGCCCGGCTTCTTTTTCGCTCATGCGCGGCTACCCGCGGTACGGTATGCCGCAGCTGCGAACGCCGCGCTGCGGCTGCACGCCGCGGCTCGCGAGATACTGGGGAATCGAATCCATCGAAAGGGCGAGGCTGGATCGATGATGCTGCCTATCATCCGGCGCTGCTGCGCCGGATCGTAAACGCACTTCACGAGGTGATAGCCCTGCGCGGCCGCGAGTCGCACGATGTCCGAGGCCGGGAATCCAAGGCTACCGGATCAGGCAAACGGCGCGCCCTGGGCCTGGAACAGTCATTGCTTGGTGTGAGGTCCATGCAACCGGAGCCGATCATGACCGACGACCGCACACCGCCACAGACGAGCCACTCCGAGGACACCCACGCGCTCGACGAAGAGCTTCAGCAGGAGTTTTATGCAGCGTTGCGCGCGGCCGGGGCGTCGCCGGAAGACGCGCAGTCGTGCCTCAAGGCCGAGGGAGAGTTCTCACTTCGTTGAGACGGCAGGTGCGCGAGGTGGCGCCGCAGGTCGCGGGCCGCCCTGGACGGACACCTGGCTCGACGCAGGCTGTGCGGCGTTCGGCACAACCGCCGCAACGTCCGATCGGAACACCCATTCCGAGTATTTCGTTTTGCCGAGGAACGCCTCGCGTGCGCCGGTGAAATTACCGGTTCGCAACGGACGCGCGGCGGACAGGCTGTACACGGCGACGATGCCGCCTTCCGGCTGCCTGACCAGCCCCCAGTCCGCTTTCCCGGTCATCGGATCGATGTAAATCTTGCGCAGGTGACGACGCACGTTCGGGAACCGTTCGTCGCGCAGCAGCGCGTTCAGCGACGGCGGAAAGCGCTGCACGCCCGGAGAAGCCTGGTAGTACGAAGTGATGGCACGACGAAATTCCTCCCCGATGAAAAGCAGCTCTTCTTCCCGCTCGCGTTGCGCCGTGGTGCGCCACAGCTCGCCGGTAACGCCGAGTCCAAGCCCGACGAGCGCGACCCAGATCAGCACTGCGATGTAGGTATAGCCGGCGGCGACCGCCGGCTTACCAGTCCGCATACGGCGTCCCGTCGTGCGCGGCGCCGGCAGCGCCGCTTCGCAGATCGTACACGCCGGCCTGTCCACGCTCTGCGGTGGGAGGCACGACGACCCACGTGGTCTCGCTCTGCGTCACCGGGTCGTACGGCAAGCGTCGGAGGTAACGCTTGTCGACCAGCTGCTCCAGCGTGTCGGGGTAGCGGCCGGTGTCGCCGTAATACTTGTCGATCGCGTCACGCGTTGCGGCAAGCGTTTGCCGCAACGCCGAGTCGCGCGCGCGATCGGCGCTGTGAAAATAACGCGGCACGGCGACGGTGAGCAGCGTCGCGATGATCGCCATCACGACGAGCAGCTCGACCAGCGTGAAAGCGCGCCACCGTGCATGCATTACCAGCTCCTGTACGGCAGCCCGTTGAGCCCGGCGCCGGGCGCGAGTGAATACACGTCGTATACGTCGGCGCCTTCGCTCGGCGCATCAGGCGGGCTGGCATAGCTGCGCCTGCCCCAGCTGCGCGCAGGCTCGGCCGCCGCATCGGCAAAAGGATCGCGCGGCAGACGCCGCAGGAAATAGATCTTGTGCCGGTCAAGCTGCTTTACGTCTTCCACGCCCGCGACGAGAAGGTCGAGCGAGCGCGGATAGCCGGATTCATCGGCCTTGCGCGCAACCCGGCCCTCGTCGGCCGCTTTCTTGTAGGCGTCTATCGCTTCGCGTATCTGGCGCAGCGCGGTCCTGAGCTCCTGCTCCTTGTGGCGCTGCACTGTGAGCTGTGCAAGCGGGAGCGTCACGGTCGCGAGCACGCCCACGATCGCCGCAGTGACGACCAGCTCGACCAGCGTGAATCCGCGCAGCGCCAGGCGCGTCATCTCAGGGCGCCAGCTCGATGGTCAACGGCGAAGGCGCGGCCACGGGCAGGCTGGACTGCGCGGCATCGCGCGCCATGGCGTTCTCGATGCTCACCTGCGTGCGCGTCGGGGCATTGGCGACGACACGGAACTTGACGTCGGCGCGCGCGACACTGCCGCTCCGCGCAATCTGCACCGGCAAACGCCCATTCGCGCCACCGGCATCGCCACCGACCGGCACCAGCAGCGACGGATCGTAGACGAGCTCCATCGTGGCCGTTGCAGCCGTCGGGTGCGGCAGCAACGCGATGCTGAGCGTCAATTCGCTGCCGGGCGCCGCGCGCGAAGGCCCGGAAACCTGCACGGCGGCAGGCGTCGCGGGGGGCGGCGGCGCAAAGCGCGCGCCGGCCGACGGCGCCATGCCCGGGCCGGCGGCCGGTCCGGCAGCCGATGGCGTGCCGGAAGCCGAGACACTGCCCGGCTCGGTCGGACCGAGCACGAGCGGCGCCGCGCCTATCGCGGACTCCGTGCCCGAATAGAATTCGGCTTTCACGTTGTCCGCGCGGGCGAGGTTGCGCACGACGCGCGGCGTGATGAGCAGGACAATTTCGGTCTTGCCGCGCGTGTCGAGATTGCTCGAGAACAGGCGGCCGACCACCGGCAGATCCCCGACGCCGGGAAGGCGGTTCGCCGTGCTGCGCTCCTCGTCCTGGATGAGGCCGGCGAGAACCTGCGTTTCTCCATCGTGCAGGCGCAGCACGGTCGCCGCGTTGCGCGTGCCCACCTGGTAGGCAAGTCCGCCGCCGGTCGTGGGGACTTCGCGCACGATGTTGCTCACCTCGAGACCGACCTTGATCGCGACGTCGCCCTCCAGATGTATCGTCGGCTCGACCTCGAGCTTGAGCCCCACGTCGAGATAATTCACCGATGCCGATACGCCGACGTTGGCCGTCGAGGTGGTGGTGATCACCGGCACGCGATCGCCGATGTGCACCTTCGCCTTCTCGCGGTTCTTCACGCGTATGCGCGGGTTGGCGAGCACGTTGGCGTAGCCGTCCTGCTGCCGCAGATTGAGCAGCAGCGCCGGCGTGGCGACGAAGCCGACGAGCGGGCCGCTCGCGCGCATGAGCGTCGGCGGCAGGCCGGCGGTAGCCGGATCCTGGAACGCGACACGATCGGGAAAGCGCACGCCGAGCTCCTTCAGCCGATTGTTGCTGACTTCCAGCACCTCCACTTCCAGCGTGACTTCCGGATCGGCCATGTCCTGCGTCTCGATGAGCTTCTCTGCGAGCCGCACGGCCTCGGGCGTGTCCTTCATCACCAGGAGATTGAGCTTCTCGTCCACGTACACGTCGCGCGTCTTCACCACCGTGCGCACGAGATTCATCATCTGCTTCACGTCGACGTTCGCGACGTAGAAGCTGCGCACCACGAGCTCCTGGTATTCCTTCTGCTTCGCCGGCGTGTTCGGATAGATGAGCAGCGTGTTGTCGTTGAGCACCTTGCGCTCGAGCTGGCTGGTGAGGAGGATCAGCTTGATCGCGTCCTCCACCGTCGTGTTGCGCACCGCGATGGTGGTGCGCAGGTCGGGCCGCACCTCCTTGTCGAACACGAAATTCACGCCGGTGGTGCGGCCTATCACTTCGAACACCGAGCGGATGTTCGCGTCCCTGAACTCGAGGGTGACCTTCTTGCCGATCGCGGATTTCAGCACCGGCGGTATGAGCGTTTGCGTCGTCCTGGCATCGCTGACGCGCCTGAGCAGGTTGCGCGCCTCGTGGTTGCCGGGATTCTCGTTCAGCACGGCGCGCAGGCGGCTTTCCGCCTCGACGTAGTTCTGCTTCCTGAACCAGCCGTCCGCCTCCTGCACCAGCGCCGCATGCCGGCGATCGGCCGCGATGCCGTCGAGCCCGGCGCGGGCGCGCGGCTGATCCGGGTCTATCGCCAACGCCTGCCGGTAAGCCGCTGCCGCCTCGTCGATCCGTCCGTTCGAGCGCGCCGTATCGCCCTGCATCACGAAGCGCGATGCGGCGAGCTCGCGCTGCCGCAGCCACTCGAAGCGCAGCTCGCGATCGCGGGGACTCTCGTTCGCCGCGCGCTCCAGCATGGCGAGCGCTGCCTGCGTGTCGCCGTTCGCGAGCATTCGACGCGCCTCCGTCTGCGTGGCGTCGCCTGCGCATCCTGCGATCAATGCGAGCACCAGTGCGATCGCGGCATGTTTCATGGTTCCTGACTCCCCGTGTGCAGCACCTGGCGCTGCTTGAGCGGCAGGTATGTGATGACAAGCGCGCCGGGAGTGATCTCCTCGACGCGGTACTGCGTGTCGAGCACGTCACCGCGCTTGACGGTGTAACTGCGCTCGCCGCGCTGGAGGAAGACGTACAGCTTGCCGTCCTCCGTCATGCGGCCGAAGTACGTGTAAGGCAGCGGCGGAGCGGTCGGCGCAGCCGGCTTTTCTGCCACGCGCGGCGCCCAGCTGCGTGCGGCAAAAGGATCGGCCTGCGCCGCCGGGAATGCGGTGCGCTGCAGGCCGTCGGGCGCCGTCGCCGCCACGGCAGGCGAAGAATCGGCGGCGTGCTTCGCGCCCGTCCTCGCCATGTCCGACACCGGCACGACGTCCCGATGCCTGTCCTCGACGGAAACCCAGGCCGCTGCGGCGACCGTGAGGACTGCAGCAGTCGCAAGGGCCGCATGCCGGGCGCGCGGACTCATCGCGGCGCTCCGCGCAAGTACACGCTGACGTTCACTCGCGCCTCGACCGCATTCACGCCCACTGCGTCGCGCCTCATCTCGATGTCGTTCACGGCCAGCGTGGGCACCGACTCCAGCAGGGCCGACACGAACGCGCGAACCTGGCCATAAGTGCCGTTCGCCGGCAGCGCGATCTGATAACGCGCCAGCGCGGCGGACGATTCGCTCGCCAGCCGGTAATCGGTACGTTGAACCGTTACCCCGGTGGCAGCGCTGGCGCGCTCGACACGCTCCAGCAAGTCGGGAAGCGTCTCGACCGCAGGAAACGCCGCCTCGAATGCTGCGGCCCGCTCGGGCGCGCGCGATGACGACGTCCCTGCCGCGCTCACCGCCGCGACTCGCGCGGTGAGAACGGCAAGCTCGTCTTCGCGCTGCTGGACCGCCACGCCATGCACCCACACGCTTGCGATCGCGGCCAGGACACCGCACACGCCGGCGGGTCCCAGCGACGACCAGCAGCGCCGCCGCCATGCATCGAGCCCGGTCATGGCGCTTTCACCCACGCGGCAGTCAGCGAGAACGACACGGGGCGGTTCGGGTCCTGCTGGCGCACTTCGTGCCCTGCGAGCCGCACATTCGCGAATGCCTCGCTCGCTTCGAGGCGCCGCACGTATTCCATCAACGCACCGAAGCTGCGCGCCTCGCCGCCCAGCCGCATGGAGCGCTGCGAAGGGTCCGCCTGCAGCGACAGCAGGGCGATATCGTCATTCGATGCTCCCTCCAGCTGCACGAACAACGACGGCCATGGCGCAGCCAGCTGGTCGCGCACCACGTCGGCTGCCTTCGCCGCCTGCTCGGCCACGCGCGCTTCTTCAGGCGACGCTTTCGCCACCGGCTTTGCCGCATGCTGTTGCGCCGCCTTCGCGCGCAACGCGACGACATCGGCATCGACGGCCGAATACTCCGCGCACGCCGCGGCCACCAGCAGCGCGCCCAGCACGAGCAGCAGCCAGCCGATTGCCGGCTGCGCGCTGCGCCGCTGCTGGAAATCGATCTGCAGCGCGATGAGCCCACGCATCATGCGAACACGCGCCGGCGGGCGACTTCGTTGCCGCCGCCGGAAGCTTCCCCGCGCGCCGCCGGCAGGACGGTGATACCGGACAGGGAGCGCACGCGTTCCGCAGCAGCGTCGCGGCTGAAGAGATACACGTTGTCGCTTGCCATGTCGGGTGCGCCAATCAGCGCGCGATCGAGCATCGCGCGCAGCTCATCGGGAATGTTGCGGCCGATGCGCTGGCTCACGACGCTGCGCCAGGCGTTGTTTTCGATCGCGGCGAGGCACAGGCGCCCCTCTTCCGCGGTGGCAAACCAGAACTGTCCGCTCGTGAAGCGCGCACGGCTCTGGTCGAACGACGCCGCGAGCAGCGGCCGCACCGATCTCAGCTTGAGCTTCGCAGCGCTGCACGCGCGCCTGAGCTCGTCCATGAGCCCGCGGTCGATCGCGCATGCGAGCCGCGCGGCGCCCGGCGCCGCATTGCCCACGCGCACTTCCCATGCCGCTGCGGCGCCTGCGCCGTACGTCTGTTCCAGCTTGAGCCGGGCGTACGCCTCCAGCTCGCGGTAATGCGCGAGCGACGTATTCCCCGGTATGACGGCATAGCGGCAAAAGTGGTTGGACAGCACCACGGCGCACTCGCCGCCGCGCGGCGCGAGGTCGGCGATGGCATCGGCGAGCGCGCTCACCGCACCGCGCCACGGCGCGTCGGCGACGAGCTCGATGGCGGGCATGAGCTCGGCATACGCACCGGACCGGCGCAACAGCCCGGCAACGCGCATCACATCGACGCGCGACGGGCTCAGCGCCACATACAGCCGGTCACGCCACGAAAGTGACACGATTGATTTCCTTCAGGTCTGTCTCGCCGCGTCGCACGACATCGAGCGCGGCTTCGCGGAGAAAGCGCGTGCCGTGCGTGCGCACCGACTGTTTCACGCGCCGTATCGGCTCGCGCGCCACGATCATCTCCCTCACTTCGTCGGTGAGGATCAGGTACTCTGCGATCGCCTTGCGCCCACGGTAGCCGGTGCCGCGGCATGCAGCGCAACCCCGGCCCGAGCGAAAGTCGTATTCACGCGCATCATCCACGGCGATTCCCGACGACGCGAGCAGCGCCTCGTCCGGGCGCACCGCTTCGGCGCACGCGCCGCACACCAGCCTCACCAGGCGCTGGGCGACGATGCCGTTGACCGCGGAGACGAAGCTGTATGCGTCCAGGCCCATGTGCAGGAAACGGCCGATGACGTCGAACACGTTGTTCGCGTGCACGGTGGTGAACACGAGATGGCCCGTGAGCGCAGCCTGCACGGCGATCTGCGCCGTCTCGCCGTCCCGGATCTCGCCGACCAGGATCTTGTCCGGATCGTGCCGCAGGATGGAGCGCAGGCCGCGCGCAAAGGTGAGGCCCTTCTTCTCGTTCACCGGTATCTGCAGCACGCCGGGGAGCTGATACTCGACCGGGTCTTCGATGGTGACGATCTTGTCGCCGCCGTGGTTGATCTCGCTCACCGCGGCGTAGAGGGTCGTGGTCTTGCCGCTGCCGGTCGGTCCGGTGACGAGGACCATGCCGTACGGCTCGCCGGCGAGCCGCCGCAGCACGACCAGCGTGTCGGCATCGAAGCCGAGATTCTCGAGCTTGAGGCCGCGCGCTTCGTCGGCGAGCTGCTGCTTGTCGAGCACCCGCAGCACTGCGTCTTCGCCGCAGATGCTGGGCATCACCGAAACGCGCACGTCGATGTCTCGCCCGCTCGCCGAGACCCTGAACCGGCCGTCCTGCGGGATGCGACGCTCCGCGATGTCGAGCTCCGACATCACCTTGATGCGGGATATCACCTGCTCTGCGACGTCGCTGCCGGCGACGTTGCTCACTCGGGTCAGCACGCCGTCGATGCGGTACTTGATGTGCATGCCGTCGCCGGCCGTTTCAAGGTGAATGTCGCTCGCGCCGGCCTTCAGCGCGTCATACAGCGTCGAGTTGACCAGCCGCACTACCGGGCTTGCGTCCTCGGTAATCCTGGTCAGCGTGAGATCTTCGGCGCCCGCTGCATGCGGCTGCGAGCCGCCGTTCTGCGGCAAGCTGTCCATCGCGCGCATGCCCAGCTCGAGCCGCGCGAAGTACGACGCGAGGTCGGCGTAGTGCACGAGCCCGAGGCTGAAGGCATCGACGATTCTTTCTTCCGCCCAGGCGCGCAGCGATTCGTCGAACGGGTTGGCGAAGGCGAGCAGCAAACCGCCATCGCTGCGTCGCAGGAGCACGCATTCGCGCTGCACCGCCTCCGCGTACGGCAGCAGCTCGAATGCCGGCACCAGCCGGTTGAGCACGGGCAGGCGCAGCACCGGGTAGCGCAGCGCGGCCCCGAGGTCCCACACGAAACCGTCGGCGTCGAGGCCGCTGCGCTCCTGGAGAATTTCCATGACGCGCCGGCGCGTGCTCGCCGCCTCCGCGCGCGCAGCGGGCAACAGGTCTCTCAGGTGCTCTATCGACAGCCTGACGGGCTCTGCAATCGTGTTCATTGGATGTTCCCGGCGAGCTCGAATATCGGCAGGTAAAGGAGAAGGACGATGCCGCCGATCAGCACGCCGATCACTGTCATCAGCAGCGGCTCGAACAGCCGCGTGAACCACTCGACCCAGCGCGCCATTTCCTCGTCGTGGAAGGCGGCGATGCGCTCCATCATTTCGCCCATGCGGCCCGAGCGCTCGCCCACGCGCACCATGCGCAGCGCGACGGACGTCGTGAGCCCGGCCCGCTCCATCGCCTCGGACAGCGGCTTGCCTTCACGCACCAGGCCGGTCGCAAGCTCGAGCGACGGGCGAAGCGCGGCGGGGAGCAGCCCTGCCACCATCGCAAGCGCCGGGACGATCGCAATGCCGCCCCGCTGCAGCATGCCCAGCGTGCGGTAGAAGCGCGCGAGCTGGAAGATGCGAACGCGCTCGCCGATTGCCGGCACGCGCCACAGCTGCCGCCCGACCGCCTGCCAGGTCTGCGGCTGCATCGCACGGTACCCGCCGAACGCCAGCGTCGCGCCCGCCACCGCGGCGGCGACGACGCCATGCCGCGCAACGAAGTCGCCCCAATGCATGAGCATGCGCGACAGCCATGGCAGATCGTTGCCCATGCCCGCGTAGATCTCGCTGAATCGCGGCACGACGTAGCCGAGAAGGAAGAGCGTGACGAGCAGGCCGACCGCGATGAGCACGGCTGGGTAGATCGCAGCCGCAGAAAGTTTTTTGCGCAGAACTTCGACCTGCGACTGGTAGGCGATATATCGGACTAGCGCTTCCGCCAGATCGCCCGTGCGCTCGCTCGCGCGAACCAGCGCGACATACAGTTGCGGGAACGCGCCGCCCTGCTCCATCGCGCCGGACAGCGGCTGTCCTTCGCGCAAGCGCTCCATGAGGGCGCCGAGGATCCTGCGCACCTCCGTGCGTTGCTCCTTTTCCGCGAGCGTCTGTATCGCCTCTATCAGGCTGATGCCTGATTGCAGCAGAGCGAGGAGCTCCTGGCTGAACAGCAGCAGCGGGAAGCGGTTGCGCCTGCTGCGCCGGCGCGGCGTCCACGTCAGCCGCCGGTCGATCGCGAGCACGGCAACGCCCCGCGTACGCGCCTGCTCCTGCGCGTCGCTCTCGTCGCGCGCATGCAGCTCCAGCGTTACGACCGATCCGCTCGATGCGACGCCTTTTACGCGATACCGGATCACGCGCTCACCAGCTCGTCACGTCGGCCGACTCTGCGGCCCCGCCCGGCTGCCCGTCCTTGCCGTAGCTGTACACGTCGTAGTCGCCGTGCTCGCCGGGCGCGCGATAGTTGTACGCCCGCCCCCAAGGGTCGGGCGGAACGTTCTTCTTGAGATACGGCCCGGCCCACTTCGGCTCGTTCGCCGGCTTCTGGTTGAGCGCCGCCAGTCCCTGCTCGCTGGTGGGATAGCGTCCGGTGTCCAGCCGGTACTGGTCGAGGGCCTTCTCGATCGCATCGATCTGCGCCTTCGCCACCTTCGTTTCCGACTTGCCGACCTGGGAAAAATATTTCGGGCCCACGTAGCCGGCGAGCAGGCCGATAATGACCATCACCACCAGCAGCTCTAGCAGCGTGAATGCAGCACATGAGCGGCGGCATGGCCGCAGGTCGTGAATGGCGTGTCCCGTGTGCATCTTGGTGTAGCTCCGTTCTTCCTGAAAAAAACTGCGGCCGCGCGCACCGCTGTTCGCGTGCGGGCGGCCGCGGGGTCCTCCGGCTACTGGCAGGTCGACAGCCCGGAGACGACCCCCGCCCGCACCATCCACAGCGATACGGCCGACGGTCCGAGCACGCGCGACGGCAGAACCACCGTTCCGGTCGAATCGACCGTCGCCGAGCACGACTCCACTTTCGTCAGGCTGGCGCCGGTGAAGCTGAGCGGCTGATTGCTGTCGATGTATTTCGCGACGTTGCTCGTGTTCTGGTCGATCACGTACCGCTCCATGGTCACACCACCGGTAAAAGCGAGGTTGGTGAGCCCGGGCACCACGGTCTGGTTCACCGTGAGATCGGTGTAGTCGGTCGGATAGTTGTAGCGGTAGTTGTAGTTCGAGACGAGCAGCGCCGCGGTCGTCGCATCGGCAGACGCCAGCGCGCGGATGTCCGGCTGCAGCGACGAGAGCGTGACGGCCTTGCGCGTGCCCGGCATCATCGTGAACATGCGGAAGGTGTTGTACGTCGGCTTGGGATAGTCGATGCCGTTGTCGATGTGCGTAAAGCTCGCTATCGGAGCGGAGCCGGTGGTGCTGGCGCCGAAGTTATCGCGCACGAGCAGATACGAGCCCGCGGTCGCCGTGCCGGCAAGCGCTTCCTGGAGGAATACCGCCGCCCATGGCGCGCCTTCGTACGAGTAATTGAGGTGTCCCCAGTAGGTATCGCTGCCTTCGCTCGGGCCGTATTCCGTCACCATCTCGGGGGTGCTTCCGCGGTTCACTGCGACGAGCGCAGAGCGCATGCGCTGCAGCAGCGCACGAAGATTGCTGCCCGGGACGTTGGGCCATCCGTTCAGCAAGTCGCCGTAGAAGTGCAGCGTGAGCGCATCGAGACGCATGCCGCCCGCCGCCACGTCGTTGACGAAGCGCTCGTGCCAGAACGAGTTGGTGAGGAACAGCGACTGTCCGCCGAGAGCGGGGCCGGCGACGCGTATCGTACGTCCGGGATTCTCGCGCGCGACGCGATCCACGGCATTCGCCCAGACCGGATAGACGCGCATGTAGTGCTGGTAGCGCGTGTTGTCTCCCTGCGGAACAGCCGGGTTCGCGAGTGTCCACAGGTCGCGGACATCCTGCGTGATGTCGACTTCATTGCCGACCTCGAACATCGTCTCAGGGAAGCCCGTCGTGTCGAACTGCAGCGCGACCCACTTCACCAGCTTGTACGCGTAGTCCGCGTACGTTGCCCAGTCCTGCGTCGTCCACTGCGAAGCGGGATTGGCGATGAACGCAGGCTGGCGCTGACCGACGATGACGTGCGCGTTCAGGCCGTACTGCTTCATCCACGGCAGATTCCAGTTCAGCCGGTCCGATGCATGAAAGACGCCCGAGCTGTCGACATACGAGCCGTCTTCCGCATTGATGGTGCGCGAATAGGTGTTCTGTATGCCGGCGAGCAGTGCCGCGCTCGACTGCAGCCCGCCGTTCGATTCCGGATAGGATGCGCTGCGGAACAGCCCGCGTCCCGCTGCAAGGTCGTTCGCACCGCTGTCGCTCACGTCCTGCGCAGCATTCAGCAGGACGGTAGCGGACGACAACGAGGCGGGCGGTGGCGATGTAGTCCCGCCGGTGGTGCCTCCCCCGCCGGTGCTCTTCCCCGGGCCTTTGATGCCGCCTTTCGCTGCGTGCGCTGCGCCAATGACGGACGCGTCGAAATGCGCGGCAACCACGCTGGCCGCCGAGACGACGAAGCATACGGAAAGCAGGCGCGACAATCGTGTGTTCTGCATAGACCCCCCTTTCAAGGTCGTGTACCGCTTCTTGTGTATCGTTGTTGACCGCGGCGGACATGCCGTCGATCGCACCGATCGCATCGGGACTCGGTCGACTCCCTTCGTGCCGGTGCTCTTTGTCGATGTGTTTCGTCGCGTCGCGCAGTGTGTGCGTGCGCTGTGAAGACGGGACAACTATAGGCGTCGCTTCGCGTGCAGCCCGTTGAACTTTGTCACGTAAGTGCGCAAAAAATTGTCGCGTAAAAACGACGAACGACGCGCCTTGCGCCGTGCGCAGCGATAGTGGAGCGAGTGTAAAAAAGTCTACGATGCACGTCGCTTGCGCGGCGCTGCGTGCAGACACGCAGATCGCAGATTGCGCGGGTGTGACTTACGCCCCGCGCGGATGCGCGCCGACTCGAATCGATGTCACGCGCTCGCTTGAAAGCGGCAGCATGCATCGATGCACGGAGCCTGCGCGTCGTGACGTCGGAGTCCGTGCCGGCGCGCATCTCTTTCCGGAAAGCGGCGGTGACCGGCTGCAGAAGCGTTTGGGGAAGCCCGCGCGGGACACGCGAAGCTCGATGGTCAGGGTGGTGGGACTCGAACCCACGACCTCCTGCTCCCAAGGCAGGTGCGCTACCAGACTGCGCTACACCCTGTATTGCGGCCCGTATTGTAGCGGAAAGAGCGCACCCGGCACGTTGCGCTAGAATGCCCTCTTTTTTGGGATCTCCCGAATGCCCGAGGTGAAAACGTGGCGCACGCCTGCAATGGTGCTTGCATGCGGCGGCCTTGCGCTGACCGTGGCGCTCGGCATCAGGCACAACTTCGGCCTGTACCTGCAGCCAATGACGATGGACCTGGGCATAGGCCGCGAGGCGTTCTCGTTTGCCATCGCCGTGCAGAACCTCGTTTACGGGCTGTCGCAGCCGTTCACCGGCATGATTGCGGACAAGTTCGGCTCTGCGCGTGTGCTGATCGGCGGCGCGCTGCTCTATGCACTGGGTCTCGTGCTGATGTCCGTGTCGAGCAGCGGCTGGGCGCTGGACCTGAGCGCGGGCCTGCTGATCGGGATCGCGCTCGGGTGCACCGGCTTTTCGATCGTGTACGGCGCCATCGGCCGCGCATTCCCGTCGGAAAAGCGGACGGCGGCCCTGGGGATTGCCGGCGCGGCTGGATCGTTCGGCCAGTTCGTCATGCTGCCGTACGGACAGGTACTCATATCAAGCGTGGGCTGGCATAACGCGCTGCTGATTCTCGCGGTCACCGTGCTGCTCATCGTCCCGCTGTCTTCCGCGCTGGTGGAGAACAGGACGAAGCAGGCGCACGGGCTCCACGGACAGTCGATTCCCGAGGCCCTGCGCGAGGCCTTCGGCCACCGGGGCTACGTGCTGCTGTGCCTTGGTTACACGGTATGCGGCTTCCAGCTCATGTTCATCTCGGTCCACTTCCCGGCTTACCTGCTCGACCAGCACATGTCGCCGGCAACGGGCATGACGGCGCTCGCGCTCATCGGGCTGTTCAACATCTTCGGCAGCTATACATGGGGATGGCTCGGGGGACGCCACGCCAAGAAGAATCTGCTGTCGCTGCTGTACTTCACGCGCGCGGTGGCGATTACGCTGTTCATCTCGACGCCGCTGACGCCGTGGTCGGTCTACGTGTTCGCAGCGACGATAGGTTTTCTCTGGCTTGGCACCGTGCCGCTTACCAACGGTCTCATCGCCCAGGTGTTCGGCGTGAAATACCTCTCGACGCTCGGCGGCTCCGCGTTCCTCTTCCACCAGGTCGGAAGCTTTCTCGGCGTATGGATGGCTGGCTATCTGTTCGATACGACCGGCTCGTACACCGTCATGTGGATACTGACGATCGCGATGGGCGTGGTGTCGGCGCTGCTCAACCTGCCGATAGACGAGCGGGAGATCGTGCGGCCCGCCATACGGCCTGCATGATGCGTACGCGGGACGCCGCTCAGTGCGGCCGGCGGTCCCGCGTTGCTTCTTCGAGCAGCCAGTCGCGGAAGACCGCGACAGCCGGGCGCGACGACGCACCCTCTTCGTACACCAGGTAGTACGCCGACTGCAAAGGCACGTCGAGCTTGAACGGCGTCACGAGGCGCCCCGCTGCGAGCTCCTCGCCGGCGAGCACGGGCATGGTGCACACGACGCCCACCGCGTCGATAGCGGCTTCGAGCGCGAGCACCGCATGGCTGAAGTGCGGTCCGCGCTTCCAGTCGACGTTTTCCACACCTGCCGCGGTAAGCCAAACCTCCCAGAACGCCTCGTTGTCGTAGAGATCGCCGGTGTCGTCGTGCAGCAGCATGTGGGGGTGCGCGAGATCGGCCGGCTCGCGCAGCGCATGTTCGCCTTCCAGCAGCTTGGGACTGCAGATGGGCGCAATCGAGAGATCCAGCAGCTTGTGCACGCGCAGCCCGGGATAGTTTCCGCGCCCGTACAGCAGCGCGATGTCCGAGTCTTCCAGCCATGCCTCCACCGTTGCACGCTCCGCGACGTCGCCCTTGCCGTCGACGCTCACCCGGCGCATGCGCGCTGAAACGCGCACGTCGATCTCCTGGTGCGCGGCAATGAAGCGATGCAGCCGCGGCATCAGCCAGCGCGCTGCGAAGGACGGCGCCGCGCTCACGGTCAGCACCCCGCCGCTCTGATGGGTGCGCAGGCGCTCCACAGCCTGCGCCAGGCAACCAAATCCCTCTCGCAGCTTCGGCAAGCACGCTCGCGCCGCGTCCGTCAGTTCCAACGCCCTGTTATATCGATGGAAAAGCTGAATGCCGAGATATTCCTCCAGAGTCCGGATCTGGTGGCTCACCGCAGCCGGCGTGACGTTCAGTTCGATTGCGGCTTTTTTGACGCTCAAGTGCCGGGCGGCAGCTTCGAAAGCTTTCAGGGCGTTCAGCGGGGGCAGTCGGGTGGCCATGGTCGCAGGGTCTCGGGGATCGCTTGCTCAGGATACAAGAATTATACCGACTCCTGACAATATATCAGCTGTTGCATCGCAACAGAATGGTCATAAACAGGTCTATACTTGCATCCGAAGTAGTTGAGACTATGGCAGATCTATCAGGGAAACCTCGCAGGTGCGGATTTCCGGAGCAAAGGAGCAAGAGATGAGCAAAGAGCTTGAACTCAAAATAGGTTCAACCATTTACGGCAAGATTCAGGCAGCGCGGATGTCCGAGCGCGAGCGCCAAGTCGCTGTCCAAGCGATGCACAACGCCGATGTGGTCGTCGACGCCATCATCTGGATCGCGAAAAAGATTGAGCATCTGGGCGAGCGTTTGTTCCTCAAACCGAGCCTGAAGCACTAAAGCCTCTCCAGCCGGGGTTCTCCTCCTCCACCCCGGTTCCCGGTTGCGCTCGCGCAGCCGAGTTGACGCGGCAGCCCTGCTGTCGCGTTTTTTTTGGTCCCGCCTGCGGACTCACGGTGTGCTTATTGCCTCGCTCATCGTCGGGGTGCAACGACACGACCTCCGCCAGCGTTCACGGGGCAATCTGCATCATCGCTGCTGCCCGCGTCGCTCTCTCCCGACAACGTTGCCCTAGCCACAACTCGCCGTGAGAGGGAAACAGGCCGTCCGGCAACTCGGCACGCGGTTTGCTGGTTGAACCAATTCGTACGCTTGGCTGCGTTCGACACCGAACTCATTCCACTTCATGCCGGCAAGCACCCTGCGCATTCACTGCGTCGCACAGCCGACCATCACGCCTACAGAGCAGAGGAGATAACAATGTTCAACAGAGATGGCATATTCAGCAACAAAAAGGACGAGCCCCAGCGCAAGGACACTACCAAGCCCGTAAACCTCACCCCGGGACTTTCGTCGAGCACGCCGCCGCCGCGTCCTGCGCCGGAGCCCATGCGCAACGAGCCGCCTGCGGCAGCCGAGACCGCCAAGCCCGCGCAACCCGCGGAAGAGCCGCGCGGCAGCCGTCTCATCGTCGGTCCGGACATCAAGCTGAAAGGCGTCGAGATCACGGACTGCGACACGCTGGTCGTCGAGGGGCGCGTGGAAGCGTCGATGGACAGCCGCGTGGTGCAAATCGCCGAGACCGGCGTTTTCCTGGGCACGGTCGGCATCGACGTCGCCGAGATACGCGGGCGCTTCGAAGGCGAGCTGACCGCGCGCAAGCACCTCATCATTCACAACACCGGCCGCGTATCCGGCAAGATCCGCTACGGCCGCATTACGATAGAAGAAGGCGGCGAGCTGTCCGGCGACGTGAGCACGACGCAGGCCGGAAGCAACGAGAAGCGCTCGGACGCTCCTGCGCCGTCCGGCGAATCCGCCGACATCATGACCGCGTACGATCCGTTCGCAAGGAAGCCGAAGCCGCTTTCGAAGAGCGCACCCGGCACCCTGTAACGACCGGTTGACGTGAGCTGGCCGCGGAGCGCACCGAATGCGCTCCGCAGCGTCTGCTGCTAGGACGCCGGCGCCACGATGTGGGTCCGCAGCGTGGCATATCCTTCTATTCCGATTTCAATGACGTCGCCCGGCTTGAGATAAAGCTGCGAGGCATTGGACTGACCAACCGCCACCCCTCCCGGCGCACCGGTAGAGAACAGGTCGCCCGGCTCGACCGGTATGAAGCGCGTGAAGTGCGCCAGTATGTCCGGGATGTGATAGATCTGGTCGCGCATATTGCCGCGCATGCGCAGCTCGCCGTTCACGTGACAGGTGATCCACAGTTGATGCGGGTCGCCGATTTCGTCCAGCGTGATGATGTACGGGCCGAGCGGGCCGAACCCCGGGATGTTCTTGCCGGTCCAGAAGCGTGAACCGGCCGCCACTTCGCGCTCCTGGAGATCACGGCACGTCAGGTCGTTGAGCAGCATAACGCCGGCCACGTAATCCATCGCCTCGGCATGCTTGATCGCGACACCCGGCTTGCCGATGACGAAGGCGAGCTCGGGCTCGTAATCGAGACGGACCACACCGTCGGGCCGCACCACCTTCGCATCGTGACCGGAAAGACAGGAGTTGACCTTGATGAACCCGGTCGGCTCCTGCGGCGTCTCCTTGAGCAGGTTGTTACGGCGCAGCTCCTCGAGATGCGTGCGGTTGTTCTTGCCGACGCACAGAAATTTATCCGCATCCATGACCGGCGGAAGAAAGACGATGTCGCTTTGCGCGAGGATTGCGTCTTGCTGCGCCTGCGGCGAGCGCCGCGCGTGATCCAGCACTGCCTGCGCCCGCTCGCGCCCTTGCGCCTGCAGCCGAAGCAAACCTTTCATCGTGCCCGGAATGATGCATGCAGCGCCGCTGCTCGCTGCCCACGCTCGTTCACCCACCTGCAGGTCGAGCACCGAATCGCCGAGCATTGCGCCGATGCGTGCGTCGTGCAGGGCGCTGCGCCGCGCGAAAGTCAAAAGCCTCACGAAGTTCTCCTGTATGTCCGCATATTGGGCGGATGACGGCTGTATGCGCCGGAAGCTGCGCATTGTACCGACCGGGCCGCCGGGGCGGCAAATGCACGATCAGTGAAGTGCCGTGCGAGCGGACTCTGCAGTGAATTCCGCGAGCATGAGCTCGCGCAAATCCGACGGGAGAGGCATTGCGGAAGTACGCAACAGATTGATCGCCTGCTGCAGCGCCTGCGGCTCCTTGTCGCGGTACGCGGCGGCAGCCTGCGTGGCTATCATCCGTTTCTGCATGTCGGTTAGATGTGCAAGCGCTTCGTGCGTGCGGCGCGAAGCGGACGCCGCATTGAGGAATTCGTTGAGCATCACGTCACGCTGCGCGGCGTTCTGCGGATCGTTCATCATCTCGGTGAGACGTTCGTACACCGAGCGACGCTGCTCTGCATCGAGGTGCGGAAAGCCCTGATCGATCACCGCCCTCAGGTCTCGCGGATACCGACTTGCGGTCGGCGCGGCGGCCTGCGCCTCGCCTGAAGCCAGCGCGGCTTCCAGTTGCGTCGTCACCAACTGGTCTCGCAGCATTCTCAGCACGATCAGACTCAGAGGATCGAACGCGCTGGCGTGCGGTGCAGCGAGCGCGCAGACGAGAGCGATGACGGCTGTGTTGAATCGTTTCATGCGAGCGGGCTCCGTACGGATGACCAGATTGTTGCAGGCAAGCGCGAGGGTCAAGCACCGTGTGGTGCCAGGCGTGCGAAACTCCTCGCCGCCATGCGAAACGAGTCAACCGCAAAGGGCTGGAGTCGTTGGATTATGGACGTTGCGCACGCGCAACGGTCGTGAGAAAAACACTGGCGACTCCCCCTATTTTTCGGGTAGAGTTCTCAACGCTGCCCCGGGGGTGGAGCTGATTGATCTGACATCCAAATGATAAAGATACTGTTCAAGCAAGCGCTGTCCTGCCCTATCTTCTGTTGCGATGTCTGCGGCGACATGATCAGCGACATCGGCGAAGGCGCCGCCGTATTTCTGGATCTGCCACGGCGCAAGGAAAACGAGAAGATCGACGTCCTGCACGTACACAAAGGCAAGTGCTACGAACTGGCCGAGCGCCGCCTCGACGGCAAGTGCGAGTGGCAGCCGCTGGGCGCACATCTCTATTTCCTGTGCGCGAACATCGAGGTCGACTCGAAGCAGCTGGACAAGCTGAAGAAGCTGCACGGCACGCGCACCGCGTAATCCGCGTAATTCATCTCCTGCAGCCGGTTTGCCGCGTTTCAGCGCGGCGCACGGCCTGCAATACATCTCCGTCTCTCACATCTGCGACGTGACGAAGTTCGCTGCGCCCGGCATACGTCTTGCTCCAACATGCGCCAATTGCAGCGGCGGAGTTGTCATGGATACTTGGGAGTTTCTGAAGCGCGATAACGAAGGGTGGTACTGGCGGCATACGAACGCGGTCGGCGCGGTGCGCACGAGCACCGTCTCGTTCGACTCCGAATCCGACTGCATAGGCAACGCGATCTATCACGGCTACCTGCCGCACCGGCCGATGGTTGCGCGCCATCCCATGGTGATGTCCCTCTGACCCGGGGGGGAGTACAGCAACGAGGCGCAGCCGGGATATCCCGGCTTTTTTTTCGACGAAGCACACGGCATCGGCAATTTTTACCGCACCGCTGTCTTCGTCTCCAAATCTTACCCGGATAACCAGGCCAGCCATGCGGGCCCGTTCCAATCCGCCGCTCTGCGGATCAACCACTTACCGACGGCACCCTGACATGGGAATGGCTGGCACACCGGTTGCTTCTTAGGCATCCGTAAGTGCTTCCCCCCCTTTGACCCGGCCCCCCGCCGGGTTCTTTTTTGGAATCTCGCGCACGCAAAAAAAGAGCCCCTGCCGGAGCTCGCAGCGGCGCGACGAGTCGGGCTATGCCCCACTCACGCCACCCCCTTTGCCATCGTTTGTAGGATTTATCGCTGCGCCCCCGCCAAGCCGCAAGACGGCCGCAGCCCGAACATATTAAGAGCGTGTGCAGCTACACCCTCAGGACTTATCACACGCGCATTGACAGGCAGGTGCACATACAACGCTGCACGTAAAGCAATGCCGGCTCAGCGTAACTCGTCAAAACGCGACATCACCACGCATGGCCCGCTGTTTGCTCCGGTAGCCCGCATGAAGCGCATTATCCGAACCCGCTACCCGCATCTCTACGAAGCCGACGGCACCCGGCGCGCCAGGCGCTGCTCGGGATATCTCGACATCGTCTGCGAGGAAGCCGGCGTGCACGTGCGCTGTGACGAATGCGGTGAAGGCTACCGCTTCGAATTCGTCATGCGCCGCGGCGACATCCTGGCTAACGGACGAAGCGGCGACGATTCCTGACTCGAGGCCGTGCGGCGAACAGCCGCGCTTGCCGCTACACGCAGCCGCATTCCATCCAGTGCGCGCAGCAACCTGCTGTCGTCTCCCGCGTCGGTGCTGCTGCCTCCACGCCGGCCGCAAAATGTGTCGTAAGGCTTGTGAAGATTTGACCTCGTAGCGGTAGCATGCCATCTGACATCGTCGGCTACCCACACCATGAACACCGCCACGGAAGGCCCGATCCAGGACGACACAGCCGGGCGCCTGATAGAGGCCTTGAATCAGGACGGCTTCGTCCTGTACCAGCAGCCCATCAGGCCGCTGCATCCGGAACGGCGCGGGGAGGCATACCAGGAAATCCTGATCCGCTTCAAGGAAGAGGAAGAAAAGCTGCTGCCTCCCGGCACTTTCATTCCCGTGCTGGAAAGCTCGAAGCTCATGCACATCCTCGACCAGTGGGTGCTGAACCGTGTGATCAAGTGGATACACGCCCGGCGCAAGAAAGACCCGCTCTGGAATGCCCCCTGCTCGAGCATCAACGTCTCCAACGACTCCCTCACCAACCCGGACTTCCCGGGTTTCGTAAAGCAGCAGCTGCACAAGGGCCGCGTCAGCGGCCGCAAGTTCGCCTTCGAGATCGCCGAGCATGACGCCCAGTGCCACATCGACGCGCTGGCCGTCGCTGCGAAAGCCCTGAAGGCGGAAGGCTGCGGCGTGACGCTCACGAGCTATACCGGCTGCTCCATCGCTCCGGAACAACTCGAACCGCTCGGCATCGACAGCATCAAGCTCGACATCGACATCGTCACGACTCTGCACAGCAGCGCGGCAGGCCAGGAGCAGGTAGCGACGCTGCAGCAGCGATGCGCGTCCCACGGCATCCGCACGATCGCCGAGTTCGTGGAGCGGCCCGCGACACTCGAGAAGCTGAAGAAGCTCGGCATAGACTACGTCCAGGGCTACGGCGTACAGATGCCGGCGGCTCTCGTCTGACCACAGCGCATGGCCGCTCCGGGGCGGCAGCGCACAAGCCGCGTCACGACAACGGAAAGAAGAAAGTCGCGCCCTCTCCCACGCGCGCATCCGCCCACACGCGCCCGCCGTGTTTGACGATCACGCGATGGACGATGCTCAGGCCGATTCCGATCCCTTCGAAGTCCTCGCGATGGTGGAGGCGCTGGAAGGCATTGAACAGCTTGTCGGCGTATTGCATGTCGAACCCGGCTCCGTTGTCGCGCACGAAATACACCAAGCCCGAAACGCTTTCCTCGCATCCCGCCTCGATGCGCGCGTGCTCCAGCCCGCGTTACAGCGCGCCCGGAACGGCGCGCACCGGCGCCATGCGCGACGCTCGACGATGCGCTCGCGCGCTAAGCGCGGCGTGCGTGAAATTGCCGAAGCTAACCCACTGCGACGGCGCGCGGTCTCGGGCGACGGACGATCTCCGGCGCGCGTTTGCCGGATTGCGACTCGCTCGACGCGCTGGCCTGCGTGACGTTGGGGACGATGGTCGAGATGGCGTGCTTGTACACCATCTGCGTGACGCTGTCCTGGACGAGCACGACGAAGCGGTCGAACGCGGCAACCTTGCCGGTCAGCCGCACGCCGTTCACGAGGAAGAACGTCACGTCGTTCTGCTGCTTGAGAAGCTCGGAAAGGAAAGTGTCCTGCAGGGTCAGCGCATCCTGCGATGCGCCGTCTGAGATTTGAGTATTTTTAGCCATGAGTTTCATTGCGCCGCCGACGCGGACACCCGTCGAGGCAGCGGAGACCGGGTCCGCGCGAGCGGCATATTTTTTCCGGTGGCGGCGCGTTTCTCCATGCCGCAACCGGTAAAGATGACTTCCCACTGCCCGGGCGCAAGTATAGCGAGTTTCCGCTCTTCCTTATAGCGGACTTGTCACACATTTCGCACGTTCCGCGACGGCACAGCATGTGGATGACTCGGAATGTAGTGACCGTCCATGGGAACATGTCGATCGCGGCCGCACTGCGCCTCATGCTCGAGAAACGGATACGCCGCCTGCCGGTCATCGAAGGCGGCGAAGGGACCGAGCGATTGGTCGGCATCGCAACGCTGAGCGATGTCCGCGCTGGTTATCCCGCGCACATCGACCCGCGCTCGCCCGTTGCCCAGGATGCCGTCGACTCCTCCGTGACTGTAGAGCGCATCATGAGCCGGAGCGTGCTGACGACCACCGCCGGCGTGGCTGTCGAGGAGGACGCTGAAAAACAAAGAGCTCCTCGCGGAGCTCTTTGTGAATCAGAGATGGCGTCCCCACCGGGGAGCCGCCGGCAGCAACCACAAAGGTCTTCTAAAACAACGAGATTTTAGGTCGCCGCGTTACACAGGCGATCTCATTGTGCTACAGCGCGTGCGATTGTTCCCCAACGCCTTGTTTCAGCAGCGACGAAGTCAGCAAATTTTGTCGGCGTGTCCGTCGGCATTGGCTCTGATGAACCGAGCGCAAGTCGTTCACGAACTTCACTGGACCCCAACGATCGATTGGCTTGCCGGCGCGCTTTTCCAGCAGCGCCAGGCCAGTTATCGATGATCGCCTGCTGGCCAGTGAGTTCGGCAAAGCGCGCAAGGACGATCTGCGCGACAAAATCCCCTGATGGGCGCGGACTCGCGCATGCGATCGACACGCACCTGTTCCTCAATGGCGAAACATCCGACGAGACCCACGCCCGCCTTCTGACAATCGCCGCGCGCACCTGCTACCTGCACGCGACAGCTGCCGCCTCGCTTCCACCCGCCATTACGATCGCACACAATGACCGCCCGGTGGATTGACTGTTCGGCTTCCGACAACGATCGCAAGGCCGTTTCGACTCGCTGGAGCCGTCGTTACACTGATACCGAATGACGGGCACATACTCCTTGAGAGAGACCGGATCGACACTCAATCCGGCAAGCCGAATGCGGATCGCAGACGCACCCCGACGGCATTGCCGACCAGCGCTGCGGCTATCCATAGCCAGCCGTGCAGACTCGTCGATGCCACGCCTGAAAAGAACGCGCCGATATTACAGCCATACGCGATGCGTGCGCCGTAACCCATGACGAGCCCGCCGAGGACTGCCGCCGCGAGGGGTAGTGCGGCCATTCGGGGAGCGAAATGAAACCGCGCAACCCCTCCGGCGGCAGAGAGCGCGCCGAGCATGATGCCGGCGTTCGTGACCGAGGTCGTGTCGTGCAGAACTGGCGCCGACAACGCCGCGCTCTGGAATGCGCCCTGCCAGAACGGCGCCGCAGCGGGGTCCCAGCCAAGGCGCATCGCGACTTTTGCGCCCCACAGCGCAAACGCCCACGTGATCGTCCACGGATGGCCCGCGACGACGAGGACCAGAGCATTTAAAACAGCGAGGAGGACCGCACCGCCCAGCAGACGCCGATGCCGGCCGGCCCTTTGCGAACGCTCGACGCCATCCGGTATCGCGTGCTGCTCCCGATCCATGCGCAGGAGTACGATCCACAGCACGGCCAATACGGCGAATTGCGCTGCGACGGCTCCCGGCCAGCCCAGCACCCGCCCGAGTTCGATCTCGCCCCACGAGGGCAACCGTTGCCACCAGTCCATGTGCAGACTCGCCCAGAACGAACCTGCGCAGAATGCAATCAGAACAATCGCCATGCGCCAGCTTCCGCCGCCCATGCTGTAGAGCGTGCCCGAGCCGCAGCCGCCCGCGAGCTGCATGCCGATGCCGAATGCAAACGCGCCGATCGCTACTGGCATGCCGACGGGGGCGACGGCGCCGACGATGCCGATTCCCGGCGGCTGCCCGAGCAACGGCGCAAACAGCAGCGTCGCGACGCCGAGCATGATGAGTTGCGCGCGCACGCCGAACGTTTCGCGCCGGGTCAGCAATGCCCGATAGGCCCCGGCGAAGCTGTAAGCAGAGAGATAGAGGACGACGCCCGACGCAAGGCCGAGCGCGAACAGCGACATGAGGCGTCCACCGCTCGGCAGCGACACTGCAACCGCGGCGGCGGCGGCGAGTGCCACGACAACCACGCCCCACTGCACGCTTTGACGGGGGTGGCCAGAACGGTCGTCAGTTGCGGGCGGCGGCGTGCACGATGTTCTGGAAGATGACATCGAGTTCTTTCGCCATGTCATCGAGCTCGCGACTGTCGTACGGCGCAAAAACAGCGCTCGGCAGGCGATAGGTGACGCTCGCGGTACCGTCGGCATTTTCCGTCACGTACAGGCGCAGCGGTGCCTCGATGCCCGCCGCCACGCTTTCCTTCAGCATGCGCACTGCGTAGTCGTTGCGAAACACCATGAGCACGGTGTTGCCCGGTATCTTCACGCCGCGTGCGGCGGCGCCACGGCTTGCGCTTGCCTGTGCGACCAGCCCCATCTTGTGGTCCGCGATGGACTGCTCAAGTTGCCCGATAAGCGCATCAAAGCCGTGCGCCGTCTCGATCGTCACCGTCCCCGGATAGGGAAAGCCGGCGTCCGCGGCCCATGCGGGGGACGCGAGGCCGAGGGTCAATATCGCTGCCAGTCCGCTCGCGCAGCAGCATCCGACTAGGAAGTGGTTTGTTTTGCCCATCGTCGCACCCCGCCTCAAAGTAAGCCGACAGTCTGGCGTTGCTCAATAATATGTATGCACGGGGCGGTGCCGTTGCCGCGCAGTGCGGCGTCATTCACTGACGCGACGAATGCCGTAACGCAGGGCGGCGCGGCCGACCCGAAGTCTCAGGCGGTATGCGCCAATCGGTAAGCTCGCGCAGATCGCGCACGAGATCCTCCACCGAAATGGGCAGATATCCCGTGATCTCCAGCTCGCGATCTTCGAATACGTCGCTGCCCGGATGCGCGTGCTCCCATTCGGCAAGCACGTAATCACGGTGTACGAGCAGTGCCTCGATATGCGGGCGAAACAGGACGAGCATTGCGCTGATCCAGCGGTTGGCGGGCCAGGACGGGTACGCATGATCGACGCGAAATCGCGTCATCATGTCCAGCACTGTGTCAGCCGGATGCACGACTTCGTCCGTCACCCAGCGGTTGGTCGCAAACAAACCGATGGGCCGGCCATACGCGTCCATCGAGATCGCGATCAGGTGCGTCGTGGCGGATTTTCCTTTCTCCACCGCGCCTGTCGCGGCGAACAACGGCTGCCGCATGAACGTATGGAAATGTCCATGCTCGCCGGACCCGCCGCGATGCGAGTGATAGTAATATTGAGCGCCGGTCTCCGCGTCGTATACGTCATCGGACGGATGGTGCTCGTACTCCACGAACTGTCCGCCCTCTCGCAGCATTTCACCCACGAGATTGAGGCTGCCGCGCTCGAGTGCGCGCTCGCACTCGAGCACCTCGGCTCCGGCTACCGACATCAGACGCAGCTGGCTTTTCGAAAGCGCCGCGAGTGATGGCGCGCGGACGTCTTCCAGCCGGCCTATTTCCGTGCAGCACACGGGTTCTTCGCGCCACATGGGTTCATGCCGCCGGACGGCGCGGCCGCACCGGAGTTCGCCTTGAATTTCTTCTGCAGATCCCCGGCGTACGCCGTCAGCGCGGCGAGCTCTTTGGAATCCCAGGGCAGCGGCTTCGCGGCCATGGGAACGACCATGCAGAACTGCACCATCTCGTCGAGCTGGACCTGCTTCACACCCGCGCGCTCCTCGGTCATGGCAACCTGATGCGGATAGGGCTTCGCGAAGGTGGGCGCAAACATGGCGGTCGGGCTGGAGTGGCAGGTGGCGCAGGACGAGCCGTTCGTGCTCAACTTCGTATCTTTCCATAAGGCTTCGCCGCTCTTGACCAGTGCGGCGTGATCCCCCTTGTACGGCTTGTATCCGGCCGGCCGCGTAACGAGCTTCGGGTCGACCTTGCCGCTCGCGGCAGCGCATGGATTTTTCGACGCCGCGCCGCCCGGCATTGCGCACGGGTTCTTCGCCGAACACGGGTTTTTCGCGGCGCACGGGTTGGACGCTGCAGCGACGGCGAAGGGTGCGGCGAAAGCGAGCCCCAGGGTTGCTGCTGCGATCAAACTTCTTGCTGCACTCTGCTTGCTGACCTTCATGACATGCCCCCTCCGGTAAATACGACAATAAAGATGACCGACTGCCAAGGTTTGCTTTGCGCCAACGGGTAGACCGGCATTCCGACAAGGAACTTACAAGGCGGCGATTCGCCGGTGTATCGGCCGCAGCCGCTATGCCTGAGTCGGCACACCCGGGTGAAATCTTACAGACCCGTTGTGTTCCGTGCAGGGAAACGCCTTGTCCTGTAAAGATTTCGCCGCGAGCGAGACTAACGCTCGAACGGCGGACGCGGGTCGGCCGGCGTCTGCACCTCGCGATGCGCAGCAGATGTCCGTGCTTCAGCGGGCCATCTCGATTTCATCAGGGCGCCGCATAGACCGTCGCCGGGACCGATGCAATGAACGAAGCTTGACTCTGGACCCAAGTCCAACGTTTATGGTGCTCATATGCCGTCGGGAAAACCGACACTACGGAGATCGTTTCATGAAAATATTCCTGCAGCGGACGGTGCTGATCTTCTGTCTTGCGCTGATGTCCGCCCATGCTTTTGCCGCTTCACCGGCCTACCGATTGCGCGTGGACGGGCTCGCCTGCCCGTTCTGCGCCTACGGCATCGAGAAGAAGCTCAATGCAGTCAAAGGCGTTCAGCGGATCGACGTCGACATCGGGGCCGGCAGCGTGATCGTCACGATGGCGGAGGGAGCAGCTCTCGACGAAGCCGCTGCGAAGCAGGCGGTCAAGGCAGCCGGCTTCACGCTGCGCGGGTTCGAACCGATGCCGGCCCGATAAGCGCGCGCATCATGCGAGTCGCGGTGCATACCCTCGTCGTCTCGCTGTGCCTGATCGGCACGGCGCAGGGCGCCCCCATCACGTTCAATACCGCCCTTCCGGTGTACGAGAATGGCTGGGTGCTGCGCGAGCAATTCATCCACGACAGGAACTCGCGCGATCCGTCTCCGGCCCGTCGCGATATGCAAGTCTCCGGACTCGTCTCCGTGCTGGGTTACGGCGTGACCCGGGACTTCGCGCTGTTCGCGATGTCGCCTTATTTCGACAAGCGCCTCGAGATGGACATGGGCGGGCAGCGCATTTCGCGCGGCGACCGGGGCCCCGGCGATCTGACGATCATGGGTCGATACACCGCTTATGAAAGCAACGCGCCGGGACGCACTTTTCGACTTGCTCCCTTTCTGGGCGTGAAAGCGCCGACCGGCCGAGACAATGCTCAGGACGGCCTGGGACGCCTCCCGTCTCTGCTTCAGCGCGGCACGGGCTCGTGGGATGCACTGGGCGGCGTGGTCGGAACTTACCAGACTCTCGATTTCCAGATCGACAGTCAGGTGAGCTACAAGGACAACCGCGAGGCGGGCGGCTTCAAAGCGGGCAATGTCACCGAGATCGACGCCTCTTTCCAGTATCGCCTCTGGCCGCAAATCATAGGCAGCGGTGTGCCGGCTTTCGTTTACGGCGTGCTGGAAGCGAATCTCGTCCACGCCGAGAAAGACCGGATCGGCGGCGCCGCCGATCCGAACTCGGGGGGAACCACGCTGTTCCTGTCGCCCGGCCTTCAGTACGTCACCCGTGCATGGATACTCGAAGCGGGGATTCAAGTGCCGGTGATGCAGAACCTCAACGGGACGGCGCTGAAAAAGGACTACGTGCTGAGCACGGGCTTCCGCGTCAACTTCTGAGCATCTTCCTCATGAGGACGAAATCCATTCTTCTCAAAATCATATGCGGCCTTGGTGTCGCAGCCGCACTCGTCGTGCTGGTCGGCTGGCTTGCGTTCGTGCCTTCGCCCACGGAGCCACCGTACGAGTTCGTCATGGCGTGGGGGAAGCCCGGTGGCGAGATCGGGCACTTCAGCGACCCGATCGGAGTGGCTGTCGGCGCCGATGAAGTGTTCGTCGCGGATTCCCGCAACAGCCGCATACAGGTTTTCGATCTGAATGGCCGCTTCAGGCGCCAGTTCGGCGCGCCGGGAAAAGAAATGGGGCAGCTCGGACGGCCGATGAATCTCGTCATCCATGGCGGAGAACTTTATGTCGCCGAGTACTTGAACGACCGGATACAGGTATTTGGGCTTGACGGAACGCCGCGGCGCACCATCGGCAGAAAAGGCGACGGGCCCGGCGAATTCAATTCACCTGGCGGCGTCGCGGTAGCGCCCGACGGCGATCTGTTCGTCGCGGATTTTTACAATCAGCGCGTTCAACAACTCAGGAGCAACGGCCGTTTCGTGCGACAGTGGGGCACGACCGGCCGAGTCGGCTTCGGCCCCGGTGAATTCAACTATCCCACCGACGTTGCACTTGGCCCTGACGGCACCCTGTACGTGGCGGACGGTTATAACGATCGCATCCAGGCATTCGACCTCGACGGCGGACTCCGCCGCAAATGGGGCGGACCTTTCGCGATGAATATTTTCGGGCCTTTCAACGGCTGGTTCGCGACGGTGACGCGCGTGACCGTCGACAACTCGGGCAACGTTTACGTCGCCGACTTCTACAACCATCGCGTCCAGAAATTCGCTGCCGACGGGCGATTTCTGGTGAGCCTCGGCAGGAAAGGAAAAGGCCCCGGAGAGCTTGATCATCCGACAGCCGTCGCTGTCGCCCGCGACGGCACGCTGTTCGTCGCCGATTTCGGCAACAACCGCATTCAGCAATGGCGGCCTGGCCGATAGTCATGCAGCCACGCACGTGCCGCCTCCGTCCGCCTGCCGCATCGCCGGCGTTGTAAGGTTTCGTTCCGTCATCGGTCTTATAGCTGACGAACCGCCGAACACCGGCGCACGCTGCGTACTGAAGTTCATCGTTTCGTCGCACACATCATTCTTCGCAAAAGCATATGGACCGAAACGAGAAGGCGTACTACAACCGCGAGTCCATCTACGACTCGTGCACCGCCGCCGCGTTCTGTTTCTTCGCGATGTTCGCGATCATCCTTGCCGCCCTGGCACTCGGCGCGACAGGGCTGCTTCCCCGCTGAAGGGTAAAGCTGCATGGTCAGAAACTACAGATCCGTTCCCGCCTTTGCACTCTCGACAAGCGCCTGCTGTCGCCGCCCGCTGCAGCCGGGGGCGCCCGCGGTAAACCTGGATAGCTCCGCACTGGACGTGATGACCGATTTTCTCGCGGTGCCGCCCATCACGATTTCGTCCTCGATTTCAATCGATGACGCCAACCGCAAGATGATCGGAAACCGCATACGATTGCTCGTGGTGGAAGACGGCGATCTGGTCTCCGGGATCATCACTGCAAGCGATATTCTCGGCGAAAAACCGATGAGGATCGTCCAGGAGCGCGCCGTAAAGCACAGCGAGATCGCTGTTCGCGATGTCATGACGCGCAACGACCAGCTCGAAACGATACACATGCGCGACGTTCTGCATGCCCGCGTCGGCAACGTGCTCGCCACGCTCAAGCTCGCCCGGACACAGCATGCGGTCGTCGTCGAGTCGCAGGATCGTGACGGCTGCGATGCAATCCGCGGCCTGTTCTCGGCCTCCCAGATTGCGCGACAGCTTGGCGTGCCCGTGCATGTCGGCGACGTCGCCCGAACCTTCGCCGAGATCGAGATGTTGCTGAATCACTAGGAAACGGTGTTCCCTCCTCTACCCGGCTTCGGCCGGTTTTTTTTGCCTATCGATGCGCCATGTGCTCGTCCGGATCGTGACGCACCGTCCGGTGCACCAGGACGGCCGTGAGGGTCCCGGTGCAGCCGTACTAATTTGGACGATCGGACAGTAGCTGTGGACGCTATGGCATTTATCCGCCGGGAACAAGCTCCTACAGTGACATCACAGTGACATCAGCTTGTCACCAGCAGGCGGCAATCCGATAAACCCATTCATCCAAGGAGCATCGAAATGTCGAGACTCAATGTTGTGAGGCCGGAACAGGCAACCGGTCAGACGAAAGAACTGTATGACGCCATCAAACGCGCCGTGGGCGGCGTCCCGAATATTTATCAAGGCGTCGGCAACAGCGCCGCCGCGCTCGAAGGCGTACTGCACCTCGGCGCAGTGCTGGGCAAAGGTCAGCTGAGCGCCGCCGACGTCGAAGCCGTCAAGCTCGTCGTCAGCGAAGCCTATGGCTGCACCTACTGCCTCGCAGCGCACACACTGCTCGGGAAAAATGCGGGGCTGACGGAAGAACAGACGATAGGCATCCGCCGCGGCTCGCCATCGCAGCCGAAGCTTGCGGCACTGGCCAAGTTCGTGAACACCGCGATCCAGCCGAAAGGCCGCATCTCGGATGACGATCTGCGCGCAGTGAAAGCCGCAGGCTACAACGATGCGCAAATCACCGAGATGCTGTTGACGATCGCGCAAACCGTGTTCACCAACCTTTTCAATCGCGTGCACCAGACGCCGCTGGATTTTCCCGCGGCGCCCAAGCTGTAGCCCGAAGAAATCGATAGTCGTTCTCACGAGGAGAGTTAAATGTCATGCCTCTGCCAATATCATGCGCATGAATCAGGGCACCACGGCCCAGACAACGCCGCTCGGCGCAGCTTCCTGAAGACGGGGGCAGCGGTCACTGCTGCTGTCGCGTCCTCAGCGCTTGCGACTGCTGCTGCGGCCGAGGGTGCAGCAACCGCCGACAAGTATGCCGAGCCAACCAAACCGATGCTGCCACCGTCGAACATGAAGCTCGATCTGGCGCGTACGGCCCTCGTGGTCATCGATCCCCAGGTCGATTTCCTGAGCCCGAAGGGCGTTGCATGGGGCGCCGTGGGCGAGAGCGTCAAGCAGCACAATACGGTGGAAAATCTGGATCGCCTGTTTGCGACGGCCCAAAAGGCCGGCATCACCGTAGCGATCTCTCCCCATTACTACTATCCGACCGACAAGGGCTGGAAGTTCGAGGGCGCGCTCGAGAAACTGATGCATAAGATCGGCATGTTCAACCGGCGCAGCCCGTACTCGATGGAGGGATTCGAAAACTCCGGCGCCGATTTCATGCCCCAGTACAAACAATACATCCTCGACAACAGGACCATCGTCGCCTCGCCGCACAAGGTGTACGGCCCCGAGCACAACGACCTGATCCTGCAATTGCGCAAGCACCGCATCGAGCAGGTGATTCTCGCCGGGATGTCCGCCAATCTCTGCGTCGAATCGCATTTGCGCGCACTGCTGGAACAAGGCTTCGAGGTCGCCGTAGTCAGGGACGCGACCGCCGCGGCCATTATTCCGGAGGGAGACGGCTACCTGGCGGCGATCACCAACTTCCGGTTCATCGCCAATGCAGTCTGGACTACCAGCGAGACGATTGAGCGGCTGAACGCCAAGGGCTGACTTGAGAAAGAGATGAACAATGGGTAAGTGCTACAACTCTGCCGTCATCGATGCACCACACGAGAAAGTCTGGAACACCATCCGGAACTTTCATGATTTGTCCTGGGCGCCCGGCGTGGTCACCAAGGCTGTGGCAGTGGGGGAGATCAAAGGCGATCAGGCCGGTGCCAGGCGCATACTCAACGATGCGTTCCATGAAACCCTGCGGTCTCTCGACGATCACGAGCGGACGCTTTCGTACAGCATCGACGACGGTCCGGGGCCTGTTTCAAAGAACGCCATGAGAAACTATATCGGCAAAGTGCGTGTGTTTCCGATTACGGAAAATGATACGACGTTCATCGAATGGCAGTCGAGCTACGATGCTGCCGATGCGGCCGCGGTGGGTGAATTCTGCAGTCCCATTTACCAGGCGCTGCTCAAGGCGCTCAAGCAGCACTTTTCCGATCGCGTGAGCGCCTAGATCAACCTCTGAGCGAACGAGTAAGGAATGACTGCCCGCGCGCGACGAAACGCGCGGGGCGTTGCAGCGGCACGATCATCGACAAAGGATCCGTGAAATATGGCTATGGTAAAGTTGGTTGAGGAAAGAGACGCAAACGATCAGGTCAGGAAAGTGTACGACGACATCAAGCAGGTTTTCGGGCTGACGTTCGTACCCAACCTGTTCAAGGCGATGGGGCATCATCCGGCCTATCTCGAAGCGACCTGGGCACGAGTCAAAACCGTCATGGGGCCCGGCGCACTCGACCGCAAGACCAAGGAAATTATCGCGCTCGCGGTTTCCGCGACCAACGGTTGCGAGTATTGCGTCAACGCTCACGGCGCGGCACTCAAGGCTTTGGGATTGGGTGATGCGGAGATCACGGAAGTCATGGCAGTGGTGGATCTGTTCAACGGCTTCAACCGGTTCATCGACGGCATGCTGATCGAGTCTGATCTCAAGCCATGATTCCCGATCGATGCGTGTCGGTCGGTATGCAGTATCCTCGCGGGCAGTACGTACGGCAGTCGTGAACGAACCGGAAAGGCAACGATCAATCATGGATCACTCTCAACAGGACTTATCGGGTATCGATCTTTTTTCGCCGACGCGGCTCGGCGCTTATGAACTGCGCAACTGCATGGTCATGGCGCCGCTCACCCGCAATCGCGCCGGCGCCGGCAACGTGCCGCGCGAATTGAACGCCTTGTACTACGAACAGCGCGCTTCGGCCGGACTGATCATCACCGAGGCTTCACAGGTATCGCCTCAGGGCGTCGGCTACCCGGGCACCCCGGGCATACACAGCCGCGAGCAGGTGGAAGGCTGGAAGCTCGTCACCCGGGCAGTCCACCAGCGCGGCGGGCGTATTTTCCTGCAGCTCTGGCACGTGGGTCGCATCTCTCACCCGTCGCTGCAACCGGACGGGAAACTGCCGGTGGCGCCGTCGGCCATCAGGCCGGCGGGGGATGCGTTCACCGCCGCCGGCCTTCAGCCCTTCGTGACGCCGCGCGCCCTGGAGACGCAGGAGATCCCCGGCATCGTCGAGCAGTACCGGCACGGCGCGATCAACGCGCTCGCTGCGGGATTCGACGGCGTCGAAATTCATGCGGCCAACGGCTATCTCATCGACCAGTTCCTGCGGGACGGCACCAACAGCCGTACCGACCGGTACGGCGGGTCGCTGGAAAACCGCACGCGCTTTCTGCTCGAGATCACGAGCGCGGTGGTGGGCGTATGGGGCGCAAATCGCGTCGGCGTGCGTTTTTCGCCGGTAAGTCCTTTCAACGACATGAGCGATTCCGACCCGCAGCAGACGTTCGGCTACGCCGTCGAGAGCCTGAACCGCTTTCGCCTGGCATACATGCATGTGGTCGAGACGAGCACCACAGACCGGCAACCGCCCTTCGATTTCCTGAGCCTGCGCAAGGCATTCAACGGTGCCTATATCGCCAACGGCGGCTACACCAGGGAGCGCGCCCGTGCTGCACTCGCCGCAGGCCGCGCCGATCTTGTGTCCTTCGGCACACTGTTCCTGGCCAATCCCGATCTGCCGGCCCGCTTTGCCAGCGGCGCGACGCTCAACACACCCGATCCATCCACGTTCTACGGCGGCGACGAAAAAGGCTATACGGATTATCCGTCGCTCGGAAATCGGCCCGCATGAGCGCAATGGAACCACTGCGGCTGACCGGCATACGGGCATGCGTGTTCGATGCGTATGGCACGCTGTTCGACGTCAACAGCGCGGCAGCGCAGGCGAAGGATACGCTCGGCGAGCGATGGCAGCCGCTCGCCGAGCTGTGGCGCACCAGGCAATTGCAGTACACGTGGCTGCGCGGGCTGATGGGCAGGCACGCGGATTTCTGGCACGTCACGGGCGACGCCCTCGATTATGCGATGGCGAGCCTCAAGCTCGACGATCGCTCGTTGCGTGATCGATTGATGGGGCTGTACCTTCAGCTCAAGGCCTATCCGGAAGTAAAGGACACGCTGGAGCGACTCAGGACGGCGGGGCTGAAGCTCGCCATCCTGTCCAACGGCACGCCGGACATGCTGGCGGCAGCAACGCGGAACTCCGGCATCGCTGGGCTGATGGATGCGGTGCTCTCAGTGGAAGAGGTCGGGACGTACAAGCCCCATCCCTCGGTTTACGCATTGGCCACCCGGCGCTTCGGCCTTGCGCCGGAGCAGATCTGCTTTCTGTCATCCAATGCGTGGGATGCACATGCCGCCAAAGCGTTCGGCTTCCATGTCGTCTGGTGCAACCGCTTCGCCCAGGCGGCGGAGCGGATTCCCGAGCGCCCGGACGGAGAAATCAGCACGCTCGCCGGACTGCCCGCAATACTCGGCGCTTCGGCCTAGATCGGAATTCCGCCGGGCAGCTTATAAGTCAGCAGCGCAGCTGCGTCATGCGCTGGAAAATGCGGCCGCTTTTTTCGAATGAGAGATCGGGCAGCAAGTGACCGTTGCGAGGAAGCGCCTCGTAGCATACCGACTGCCCGAGCACGCGAAGGCGATCACGTGTTTTCTCCATGCCCGCGCGCCAGTAGTCATCGCTCATACCGACGAACATCACGATTTTGATCATGTCCAGCCGATCGAGCCGGGCGAAGTCCTCCTCGCGCTCGGGAAAGCCCGCCAGTGCCGTCACGGTGTGGAAGAGCTGCGGATAGCGCGTCGCCGCGATGAAGGCGCTTACGGCGCCGTTGCTTGCGCCTGCCACGTGAAATTTCCCGCCTTCGATGCCGAGCAAGGCGAGCTGCCGCTCGAGGAATTCGGGAATGAGCTCGGCTCCCGCCTCGTAAAAGGGCAGCCCGGGCGGAGCGGCGGGACTCACTACGATGTACCCGCGCTGCACGGCCTCGCGCTCCCAGTATCGCGAGAGTGCGGCATCCACGCTCGCGAGCGTCTGCCGGCCGCCCGGGAACGCCAGAATCGCGGGATAGGTCGCTTCGCCGCGATACCCGTCCGGCAGCGCGAGCGCATATTCGATGATGACGCCATTGGAAAGCGTCATTCGCCTCAAGTCAGCGGCATTGGCCACGCCGACGAGAAATGCGAGAACGACCACGAGCACGCTACGCATGAGTCTGGGATCAGCCAGCCGGTGCGTCGGCTTCCTTCAGCACTTGCCGGACACTCTCGGCAATGTCTGCAGCGCCGGCGCCACTCGCAAACACGGCGCGCACGCGTTGCCGTCGATCCAGCAGATAGACATAGGCGCTGTGCGCGACGCGCTCACCGGCCGGCGTGGACTCGTCGCGGTGATAAACGCGATATTGCCCGGCCACCTTCTCGATATCCGGTCCTGTTCCACCCAGGCCGACGAAGCGCGGATGGAAGTAACGGACGTACTCGTCCAGGTGTTCGGGCGTGTCGTGCTGCGGATCGACGGTGATCATCGCCACAGTGACGGCGTCCGCCGCGCTGCCCAGCTCGTCCATGACTGTCTTCAATGTGTAGAGCGCAGTGGGACACACGTCCGGGCAATGCGTGTATCCGAAGAACAACAATGCAGCACGCCCATGATAATCACGGAGACGCACACGCGCGCCGCCCGCACGCGTGAGCTCGAAGTCCCCGCCGATTTCGCTCATGACCGGCAACGCCCCCGCGTCTCGCGTGCCAGGCGCCATCCGGTAAGAGAACGCTGCGACCGCGGCAGCAACAACGGCGAGCAATGCCGCGAACACGATGACCCGATGCTTCCGCTGCGCGGTCATCAGTGTCCGTGCATCGATGCATGGTCGTGCGCCGGTGCGGGGCTGCCGCTCCCCGCCGTCCGGGCCGGCTCGCGAACGCGGAAGACGACCGGCACGTGCGTGCCGTCCGCAAAGGAAAGGTCGACCGGAACGGCATCGCCGGAGCGAATCGGCCGCTTCGCCTGGGCCAGCATGAGATGATAGCCGCCCGGCTGAAACGCGACCTTGCCGTGCGGGGCGATCTCCACCTTCGCCGCGTGCGTCATGCGCGCCACGCCTTCGTGCATCTCGGTACGGTGCATCGTCACTTCCCCGAACTCGCGCGATGTCGCGGCGATCAGGGTTTTCGGTCCGCGCGCATGGTTCTCGACCGTCATATAGCCGGCCATGACGGGCGCATTGGGCGGCGCGGCGGCGATCCAGGCGTCGCGCACCGAGAGATCGCCGGTCGCAAAGCTCGTTGCAGCAGAAAGCGGCAGCAGCGCCGCCATCATCAGCGATCTCGTTACCAGCATGCGCGTTCTCCCATGTTCAGTGGCAGTAGTTGTTCGAGCGCGCCATCAGCGCACTCCATGGCCCATGCCCGACGCCCCGGACTAGCGTCGCGAGCGTGTACGTGCGCGTATCGATGACGGCCGTTTCGTCCGTATCGGGCACGGGGACATAGAGCTTTTGACCGGCACTGTTCACGACTCCTGCACCCGCGCTGCCGGGCAGCGCGATCTCGCCGACCTTGTCGAATTTCATCAGGTCGAGGACTACGATACGTTTCTCGCTGCGGCTCATCACGAAAGCATGGGACTCGAACCATCCCGTGCTGATCGCGGCCACATCCCGGGCCCCGGGCAGCGTCGCGCTCACCTGCAGCGTCGACGTATCGATGACCGAGACCGAGCTGTCGCCTTCATTCGGCACGAGCATCAATCGTCCGTCGGCCGTGCCGTAAGCGCGCGTCGGCGCATGGCCGACCGGCAGCCATTTCACCAGCTCGGCAACGGTCAGATCGATGACCGCGACGGCGTTCGCCTCCTTCATCGATACGAAACCGAGACGGCCATCCGGTGTACGGGTCACCGGCGAGATCACGGCGGGTGCCTGCAGGCCGGTCGACTTGCCGTTGCGCGCGAGCGGCACGCGCTCGATCACCTTTTGCTGGACGAGATCGACGAACGCAACCTCGAGCGCTCCGCCGTCGGCGACGTAGAGCTGCGAGCCGTCGGCGCTGAACGTGAGATGGCGCGCGTCGCCGAAACCGGAGACCGTGAAGAGCGGTTTGCGCTGCTGCAGCGAGACTATCGTCACCGCGCCTCGCTTGCTGTCGGCAACAGCGATGAGATAACCGTCCGGGCTCATCACGAGTGATTCGGGAAAGATAGGCAGCTCGATGGGCGGCGGCCGGCTCGCATCCGCCAACGCAACGACGTCCAAGGCGTTGCGATCGGCAAACGCGGCGACGATGACCCCTGCCGCCTCGGACACCGCGGTTTGGACCGGCACTCCTGACAGCTCAAGCTGCGCGACGACGCGCTCCGTTTTACCGTCTAGGACCGCCACCGCGCGCGTATTGTGGCTCGGCATGAACACGTACCGCTCGCCGTCCGTGTAAGCCGAAGGCGAGCGATACATGGGCGCCGAATAATGCAACGCGCCCCATGTGCCGGCGATGCCGACCAGCCCCGCTGCCAGCGCGGCGAGCATTATGCGCCGTCTGCGCTTCGCGTCGACGTTGACGAGCTTGGCGTCCGACACCGTCAGGATAGACCGAGATAAGGATAGATGGCGTTGCTCACGACGTGAAAGTTATCGGTAATCAACACCACACCGAAGGCAACGGTGATCAGCATGCTGGCGAGGCCCAGCAGCGGCGCATGCTGCGCGAAATATGCCGTCACGGGCGCTAGACGGGATAAATACAGCGCGCCGGCAATGAACGGGATCGCAATTCCCAGCGAAAACACGAACAGCACCGCCGCACCGACTGCGGCGCTGCCGAGCGCGCCGACGTACACCAGCAGCGTCGCGATGATCGCGCCGCTGAAGCACGTCATGCATCCGAGCGAAAACCCGGCCGCGGTGATCGCCGGGCCGACGATGCCGCCGCGGCCGAGCTCCGCGACGCGCGCAGCGTACGGAAGCTTGCACACGACGGGAGCACGGCTTCTGATGCCCGTCCAGATCCCCATGACGATCAGCAACAGGCCGGCGGCCACGCCGACATTGCGGCTTGCCTCCGCCATTGCAAGCTGGATCTCCTTGCCCGCATAACCGATTATGGCGCCAGCGAGGGTGAACAGCGCGGAAAAGCCCGCGACAAACGCGAACGCTACATAAAGCATCTTGCGGCGCGCCTCGGGAGTCACGGCGCCGGTGCGTGCAAGCTCGCCGGCGGTGACGCCGGTGAAGGTGGCGAGGTAAACGATCACGAGCTGCAACAAGCACGGCGTGAGCACGGCAGAGAGCAGCCCCGCAGCGAGCACGAGCACCAGCGCCGGTGTAAATGCGTGCCGGGAAAGCAGATGGGGCGGATAGGCGAGCGGCGTCTGCCAGCCCGCAATGCGCGTTGTGGCCGCATCGTCCCACTTATCGTTGAGAACGAGCTCCAGCGTGTGCGACTCCTGCACGGAGAACGCTTTTCCCTGCGCGTCGCGCATAGAAAACTGGAAAACAGTCGTACGGTGATGCTCGGCGAAGTCGGGGCCTTCCCGGTTCACCAGCGCATGAGGAACGCCATCGATGCGCAGCGTCGCTTCAGGGAGCGCGTCCGGCAGGCGTTCGGTGTGTGTCGCCTCGGTCACCACGAACACGAGATACCGGTTCGGCTGATACTTGCCGACGACGCCGGCGCGATCCGACACTTCGAAGTAGGTCGGTGTCGCGAACAGCGCTTCCACTTCCGTTTCGCCCGGGCCGTCCGCCACGCGCGTGAGAAAGCGCCCTATGCTGATCGCTTTGGCGCGCTGCTCCTGCTTCACGCCGCTGCCCGCGTTGAGGAGGAGCTTCTTGCCCTGCACGAAGTAGGGAAAGACGAGCCACGCCGTGCACAGCAGCAGCGCCACGATCATGGACCCGGCGACGATCAGCCAGCGGGGAATGCGTAACCCGTGTGCCGCGTGCGCTGGAAAGGCAATCGCGGCCGCCTTGCCTGGCCCGGATTCCGCACTCACGATATCACTCAGGATCGGGCACGTGGTAGGGGCGGGCCGTGCGACGCACATTGATCTTCAGCGTGTCTTCGCCTTTTCTCGTGCAGTCGGCACAGCGCAGCATATACGTGCCTTCCTTGTCCGGGGCCCGCCACACGACGTCGCCCGCCTCGCGGCCCGATACCTGGAATTCCGTAATGCCCATGTCGGCGCTCACGAAGTTGTGCGGCGACTGGCTGGTGTTCGACACGACGAGCTGCACGGCCGTGCCCGGATAGACGTCGATGCCGTCGGGCAGAAAGCGGTCGCGTTTCACCAGTGTCCGCACCAGCTGGTGCTGGCCGAGCCATGCCGTGTACGTCGCAACCGCCTCGATGTCCTCGCGAGTCAGCTTGTCCTTCAGCAGCGCCCGCATCATATCGACGCCTTCGATCGCGCCGGCTACTTTCGAGAGTCCTACACCACGGTTGTACGGACCGACGCCGACGTCGCCTTCGCCATACTTGCCATGGCAGCCGACGCATCCCGTTCCGCCCGCGGTGAGCCAGAGCACCTTACCGCGTTCGAGCAGCTTCGGATCGAATTGTCGTTCGGCGGCGAGCGCCTGCGCAGCCATGCCGAGCAGCGCGGGCACGAGCCACGCGAGAACGGATAACAGCTTCATTAGACCTCCTACAGTCTCTAGTTTTAGTGAGCCGGGATCTCAATTCTTCGCGGACTTCGCAAGTCCCGCCGGCGCAACGCCGATCAGCTTCCGCTTGAGCGCGAGCGCCTGTCCCTGCATGCCGTTGTGGTCATTGAGGACCTCGCCTCTCCAGCCGCTGTACCTCACGAAGGCGCCGGAATGCGTCGAGCCGCCGTTGGGGGTTGGCAGGCGCTGCACGACTTTACGCAAGTCGAGATCGAAGATCACGACTTCGAAGCTCGAGTTGCACGTGATCCACAATTCGTTGGCCTCGGGATCGGGATGCAGCGTCCCGTGGTCGCCGCGTATGCAGTCGGTGGGAAACTGGTCCGACGCAACCGCCGTCTTGCCGATGAGGTCGGCCTGCAGATAACCCAGCATTTTCCCGCGATTGTGGGACCCTTCGCCTTTGCCTATCGTGTACAGCTCCTTGTCGTTCCAGCTCAAGTGCACCCCGTAAGGACCATCCACGCCCGCGCGCATCTTGCCCGTGATCTTGTCCTGCACGGTGTCGTAACGGAATATCGTGTCGCTGTGTCCGCCGCTGATGTACGCATATTTGTTATCCGCGGTGAACGACACCCACACCGGCGTACTGTCTTCGAGGGTGACGGTTTTCTTCACCTTCCAGTCTTTCGTGCCGATCTTCATGAGTACGTTCTCGTGCGCCTTCTCCCGCGCCGAGGCCGGCTCCAGCCGGCCGGTCGCGTACATGTTCTTGCCGTCCGGATCGACGAAATAGAGATAGCCGCGATATTTCATCTCATCGAACGTGATGCCGCCCACGACCCGGTTGTCGTTCTTCGGATCGAGAACGAACGGCGGCTGGTTCCAGCCATACAGGAGGACCCGCGGCTGCCCCGCTTCGTCCGTATACGCACTGGCGTGATGCGCCTGGCCCTGCAGGCGCAGCACCTTGTCAAGTTTCAATGTGCGCGCGTTGATGATGAGGTAAGCACCTTTGTTGGGCGTCAGTATCTGCCCTTCCCCGGTCGGCAGGTAAATCCACTGACCATCGGGGGAAACGCCCAGACCATGGCTCTCGAAGACGTTCTTGAAGCCGAGCTTGAGCACATCGTAGCTGCGATGGGCCACGACTTCGCGCGTATCTGCGTCGTAAATGACCAGACCGGGAAATTTCATGCCGCTCAGCAGACCGCCGTAGCCCGGGCCTTCCGAAGTGATGAACACGTTCGGGTGTTTCTTCGGATCCCATGCGTCCGGACCGCTCGAATCGAAGCGCGCCTCGAGCCGGACGCCGAGCGCCGTGGCGAGCGGAGTGGTCCAGCTGTCCTCGGCCGCAAAAGCTGCCCCACTGCCCTGCAGAAACAGCGCGGCACACCACACCAGCAATCCGGCCCGCCGGACCCATGCCTCACTCATCCACCGTCTCATCGAACTCTCCTGCCATCAGAATTGGAACAAACATTCCGTAATCGGTAATTCTGAACCAAAATGTGACCCGGCGGCAATCGTTTCTTCATGCGCCTGCGTCGCAGCGCATCCAGCGTAACCCGACAACGCCTGAGATAGACGTTGTTACGTAAGCCCTATTCCTGCGGGGTCGCAGTCCGCGGCTACGCCATTTCGTTCAATCTTTGCTATAAATTATCAGCAGGAAACTGGCGCGCGTCGGGTGCGTCCGTGAGAGTGCCTCGCGCAACAGGTGTACGTCGTGCGGGCGCGGGCGTGCGAACGCCCGCGCACCGGCCGTCATCGGCGATGGCTACAATTGTTCCGGCAAATGGTTCGCGAGCGAACGGCGAGCGCATCGCCGGAAAGGTTTCTACTTCCAGCCCGCGCGCGGGTCCTTGGCCGAGCACGGATTTTTTGCGGAACACGGATTTTTCGCCGAACAGGGGTTCTTGGCCGAGCACGGATTTTTCGCGGAACACGGATTCTTCTTATCCATAGCCGGGCCGGCCGCACACGGATTCGCAGCCGCCGCACTGGCCGCGAGCGGCGCACCGAGCGCGAGGCCCAGCGCGCCAGCAATCATCCAGTTCCTTATTGCTTTACGTTTGTTGCACGTCATGGTGGTCTCCTTTGGTCAAGTTGAAAAACAAGCAGCGGGCGCCAGCGACCCGGCCTGGCCCGAATGTCAAGGACCGGACTATGGTCCAAGACCTTACGCAGCCTCTTTCCGCCGCTTCACTAACGGAACGGGCATGACGTCCGCCTGATGTAGTCGTTGGAATACGTCGGATGCTTACAGATGCGTACGACCGGCGCTCACAGCGCCTTGCTCAACATCGACCGAAGGCGTGCCTCGTCCAATTCCCCTTCGGACCGTGCCAGCTCCCTCTTCCCTCTGAAGAGCACCAGCGTGCTCAGGAATTTGACGTTGAACCGCCTGGCGGCGTCCGGACTCGTGTCGACATCGACCCGCAGCCTTGCCACATCTGCGTACCTCGGCTCGTTGAGTATCTTCTCGAGGATGGGGCGCTGGGCCTTGCAGTTCCCGCACCAGTCGGCCGAAATTTCGACGAGAAGTGGCTTGCCAAGCTGCTGCGCCGCCTCAAAAGCTTTGCGATCGTACGGTTGCGCATCGCTCGCGCGCGCAGGCCCCCCTGCCAGGAACAGGCTTGTTGCGAGCAGCGCGCATAGCGCCGTATGCGGGGCACCGGTCATTACGTTCCTCCGGTTCGAAATTGTGGACGCACTGGCACATGGACTGCGCACGGCGCCGGATCTTACAGAAGAACGCTTGCAGACGATCAGTAGGAATCGTCCATGGCAGCCGTGGCGCGCCCCCACACCTGTCCGTGAGTGGAGACGCAATAGGGAACGAGGTACGTAAGCGCGATTTGCAGCAGGACCGCTGGCGTCACGGGAGCACCCGTCAGCACATCGAAGTGGTTGATCAGATTGAGCACGGTGCCGACGATGAGGGCGACACGCAGCGCGAGCGCGACCGTCCCTCTATCGCAACACCTTTTCCATTTGTCGAACCTGTTTTCCATACTGGCTGCCGTCATATTGACTGGCTCACGTGTCCGCTGGCGACCCGAAAACAGCTCCGGCGACGCCCGGTCCGCCGTCTGCGGCTCGGCGACGTGTGTTTGAATCGACGGCCGTCGATTACCGCGGGATCAACGAAAATGCCGTTGCAGGATTTTGCCAGCCAGTGTCCTGCGATCGGTCGAAGCGACGTCGTCCTTGCTGATGTACAGGAATACTTCCGGTTTGCCGAGACCGGGGTCACGTTCGGCTTCGGGACTCACGCCGAGAACTTTCACGTCGCCATCGGCCGCACTCGTCGCGCGCGTTACTGTTGCCGACGATTTCTCCAGCGGCAGCAGCGCGGCGAACACTACGGGCAACCGCGGAAATTGCCGACGCACCTCGGCGAAGACCTTTTCCGCCGATTCGCCGACCGACGACGATACGGCGAGCGAAATGATGACGCCCGACGCGCCCTGCCCGGCGGCCTGAAGGTCGTCGAGCCGACCCAGCGCGGTCGCAGCAAAACCGCTCTTCTCCAGGAACGGTTTCATTTCCGAAACGATGAATGGATGCGGCCGTGCCAGCAGTACTTTTTTCGCCATGTCATTCCTCGTCATATGCGCCCGCCGGCAGACTCTTGCGGTGAGCTGCGTCTGGTTGCCGCCAGCGCATGAAAGCGAAGTGCTCAATTTTTCGATATATGGGGTTATACGGCTCTATGGACCGAAAGTTGAATATCGTGCCGCAGCCGGCGCGCGCCGGTCCACGGAGTATGATGCGAGCAAAAAGCAGAAGGCGGTCAACCCGCGGATCGGATGACAGGTGAGCAGAACGACGCACATGCGCGATAGGGTGGCAAGATATGGAGGCATGGTATTTGTTCTGCTGATCCTCGGGGTTGGAATTTTGTGTGTCGTGTTGCCGCCGCAATGGGCGTATGTCAACGGTACTATCGAAAGTACTGCCGCCCTCATCCGCTCGTGGGGCATGTGGGGTGTCGCAGGCTCGCTCGGCCTGATGATCCTCCATTCCTTTCTTCCTTTTCCGGCCGAGGTCGTGGCGCTTGCCAACGGCCTCGTCTACGGCCTCGTATGGGGCATCGTCATTACCTGGAGCGGTGCCATGGCGGGCGCAGCGCTCGCGTTCGGACTTGCGCGCGCGCTCGGCAGACCTTTCGTGGAACGCGTTTTGTCGTCCCGGCGTCGGGATCAGCTCGATGCATGGTCGCGCAACCGCGGCGCACTGGCGCTGTTCATCGGACGGCTCATACCCGTCATCGCCTTCAACGCGATCAACTATGCTGCAGGACTGACGCAAATCTCCTGGTGGACGTTTCTCTGGGTCACCGGGCTGGGCATACTGCCGTTCACCGTCATGCTGACGATCATGGGCGCTTCCATGCTCGCGATGCCGCCGCTCGCCTGGCTGCTGCTCGTTGCGCTGGTCGCCGGTCTCGTGCTGACGGGCTGGCTCGCCATGCGGCACCGCAAGGTTTCGAACGGCGAGTAACCTTCCTGAGCGTCTGACAAAACGATTGCCCCTCCCCCGCTCGAGAGGGAGAGAGTATTCGAATGTCATCTCGCCACATCCTCGCGTCGCAATTTCTCGCGCTGCGCATAAAGCGTGTACTGTGACTTCAGCGACTGCTCCAGCGCTTCTTCGATCTGGCGACGGCCCTTGTCAGATCCGCCGGTCTCGAGCAGCGAGCGATAGAGCGCTGTGTAAAAGGCATCGGGTTGCACCCGCACGCGCAGCACGATGGCCTGCGCATCGGGATGCAGCCTCGCCTCATAGCGAAACGTCGCCTTCTCGCCCGGCGGAATACGCGTATCGCTTATTTCGCCGCTCAAGTCGAGCGCGACCTGTCTCGCGATTATGTATTCGCGCCGTGTTCCGGAGAGCGGCCGCGCGCGCGCGTCTTCCTGGTACGCTTCTGCAACGACCTGCGGCGTCACATACGTCGGAAAGTAGTGTCCGGTTCCGGTGTTGGCGATCCTGAGCGTCGTTGACACGATGCCCGAGTCGCTGCGCACGGCGGACGCATCTATCGATACGCCGCCTTTGACCATATCCGGATCGTGAATGCCGCGCCAGAGATGCCGCCGTTCCGGCATGTGACAGGACTGGCAGCTCCTGCCTTCGCGCGCGTAGCGGCTCGCCTTCCACTCTTCGTAGGTGTTTTCCAGCAGCTTTCCGTTGAGCGCGAAGCCGTCCGCCGCAAACTGATGGCAGGTCACGCAAAAGCGCGAATCGTCGAAGGCCACATGACTTGTCCAGCCGTCATGCGGGAGACGAGCGTCGGGACCGGGTACCGAGCCGTCCTTGCGCGCGGGCCCATAGCGCCGATACAGACGCACATGGCACGCTGCGCAGGTAACGCCCTGCTCGTGAAGCTGCGCTGCCGTATTTCCCGTCGGGCGCGAACCAGCGGCCGCTTCCGACGTCATGGCAACAACCAGCGCATCGGCCTGTTCCTTGAGCGGCGCATGACAGCGCAGACAGTCTTGATGCTCTTCCGTCGCATGCGCCGGCATGTCGATCAGTTGTCCCAGCACACCCGGGCCCATCGCCCGACTGTGCAGGCTCCTGCCCCAATCCGCGAACTGGGATACATGGCAAGCACCGCAGGCACCCGGATCGAGCCTCGCCTCCAGCGCACTGAAACGGACCGGCGGCGTTCCCTGCGACGCAAGCGGACGCGCCCAATGGGCGGCGAGAAACTGCTCGATGCCGTCGGGATGTTCGCCCTCGCGTGTGCCACTGCATCCGAACATGCCGAGCAGGATGGCGAGCGAAACGATGCCGCCGAAGCATCGGGTGATCGTCCTGCCCAAGCGCTTTTTCATCGCATACCCGCTTTGTGATCCAAGGATAAGACGCCGTACGCAGGCGAAAGCTTACATGCGCCTGACCGGGAGCGCCTGGGCGCCATCGCCTCCTTGGACGCTCTGACATGAACGTTGAACGATACGGCATTCTCCGCCACGGCCGGCTCGGCTAAAGTCGGCAGCCTCACGACCGGATGGAGCAATCGAGTCCGCATTCGATCGTCGGCGCCGAACCTCCATCGACGGGACGCTCGATGTCGCACACGGCTCGTCCATATCCGATCTGCAAGATGCCCCCCCGCAGAAGTGCTTCCCCCCCTTTTGACCCGGCTCTGCCGGGTCTTTTTTTTGCGACACGATGAGTCATCCCTATTCGGATCGACGGATGGGCGCGGGCATTGCGTCAGCCGGCGTCGATCGCCGGACGAGCACTTCCTTTAATGGAACGTCGGTTCTAGAATAGCCTGTCGCGAGGACATCTGCTGCGCGGCGATCTTCGGTAGCGCTCAAGGGAGCCGCAACAGCGGCGCATCGCCGATCCCGCCGCGCCTGGACCTTTTTTTGAGCATGAGGAGTACTACGCATGGCACGTCTTTCCGACCTGAGCGCGGGCGAACGCGAATACCTGATCGGGCGCCTCAAGGATTTACAAGGCTTCGGTACACCCGCGTGCGTCAAAGGACCGCGCCTCGCCGACCGCCGCATCGCCATCATCTCCACGGCAGGTCTTCATGTTGCGGGCGACCCGCCTTATTCCGAGGCGACCGCGGCGGACTATCACGTCATTCCGCACGACGTGAAATCCGGCGACCTCGTGATGAGTCACGTTTCGACGAACTTCGACCGCACCGGGTTTCAGCAGGACGTGAACCTCGTTTTTCCCATCGACCGCCTGAAAGAGTTGCGAGCCGACGGCCTCATCGGTTCGGTGGCACGCTATCATTATTCGTTCATGGGCGCCGCCCCTGCAGCCCGGCTCAAGGATAAGGTCCATGCGCTGTCGGGTCTGCTGAAAAAGGACAATGTCGACGGCGTACTCCTGACGCCGGTCTGACCCGCCTGCACGGGCGCCGTGGGCGCCCTGGGCCACTACCTCGAAGCGGAGGGCATCGCGACGACCGGTATTTCCCTGGTGCGCGAGCATACGGAGGTGATCCGGCCACCACGTGCGCTGTGGGTGCCGTTCATGTTCGGCCGCCCATTCGGCGTGCCGGGTGATGCCTCTTTTCAGCGACGCGTGCTGCTGCAGACGCTGGCGTTGCTTGAGGTCACTACCGTGCCGCTACTGGAAGACTTTCCTGATGAGGCGCCCGGATCTGCGCAAGACGACGAACCGGCGCTCGCGTGCCCGGTGTCCTTCATGCGTCCGGCGGAGTCGGGACTTCCTGGTGCGGTTCAGCGGGAAATCGCCGACCTTGGTCCGTGGCACGCGAGATCGAGATCAGGGCATTCCTCGGCGAATCCCGGATCGAACGCAAGCGGCTTGCTGCCCGCTGAAATCGCCCGCTTCCTCCTCGCCTCGATCGACGACCTGGCCGTCAGGATATACCGCGAGGATCTGGACCGGGTGACCGCCTTGCGGCTTGCCTGTCATGACCTCAAGGCTTATTACCTCGACGCCGTGCTGCATCAGCCGGGCGCCGGCAGCGCCAGGGCGGCGGAACAGTGGTTCTGGGATGAAACCGCCGCCGGCGAAATGCTTTTGAAACTCCGCGACGCCTGCACTCGGAGTAGCGACGCAGCCCTTCAGAGATTCGGGGCGAAAGGGATCGTGCCTATGCGCGTCACGATACGAAACCGCACGGAGAACCGCTAACGTCGCGTCCGCTTATCGCCGGCGGACATGCGCAGCACAAGGGATTAAAAACGGGTCGTGAGATCGATCAGCCACGCCGGCGAATGCCGAACGAGATACCCTTCGACCCGCTTATCCGTTCCAGACAGGACCAGGAGTGCGACGCCAAGCATGAGGATGGCAAATATGCGCTTGCCGGCATGTCCCGCGGACAGAAGCCGGCCACGCAGCCGGTACGCCGCCTGGCGCGAGATCGTGCCGAGGACGGCTACCGGCAGCGCGGCTCCGAATCCGAACAGCATCATGACGGCGGCCACCTGCGTCAGGTCTTTACCCTGCGCCGCCAGGGTGGACGCCGCGCCGAGCGTAGGTCCGACGCAAGGCGCCCACACTAGGCCGAGCAGCGCACCTACCAGAAGCTGCCCTCCTATGCCCTGCACGCCGACGCGCGCGAGAGCCGCATCACCCATCCGCGTCACGGGCGAAAGCAGTTTCGAAAACCGGTTCTGGAGGCCGGAAACAAGGAGCGCCGCCGCAAAAATGACGAGAAGTACGCCTGCGACTGTCCGGAAAACATCGCCGCTCAAGCCGATGCTGTAGCCTATGACGGCAACGAACAATCCGGCCACTGTGAACGAAAACATAAGGCCGCCAGAAACCGCCAGCGGCCCCCACCGGTGCTCGGACGTTGCGGTACTCAGAACGATCGGCAACAGGGGCAGTACACAAGGCGACAGGATGGACAGCAGCCCGGCGAAGAAACCCAGGGAATACGTGCCGGCTCCGAACTCCATGGCCGGAGACTACAGTCCCTTGCGCAGGAGCGCCGCTATGCGCCCGCGATCGGTCTCGCCGACCAACCGCCCCTGTTCGTGCTTGCCGCTGAACACGAGCAGCGTACTTTGCTGCTGCACCCTGAGATTCCTCAAGGCGTCTTTCTGGGTGTCGAAATCGACGGTCAACAGCCGGTACCCGCTGAACTCTTTCTGGCGCATGAGTTCGGATATGACCGGTTTCTGCCTCGCGCATGTCGGACACCAGTCGGCGTAAACCTCGACCAGCACCGGCTTGCCGCTGTCCTGGGCCGCGAGCAAGCCTTTCATACTGAAGGGTTCGGCACATGCCGCCGCCGCCCAGGACAAGAGAGACACAAGAATAATTTTTCGCAAGCAGTCAGTCATGATTCTTCCTCGAACGGTTGCTTTCGGATCCGGCCCTGCCAGCTCTTTGGACCGCATGGCAGGCAAAAACCTTACACGTCGAGCCGCGCGCACACGTGTCACGTGCGGCCTGTGTATCTTGCCGGGAAGATTCTTGGTCGGGAGATCTTCGAGCGAAGGCGGCTCGAGGCGGCTCAGGAGCGCTCGTCGTCGACCGTCGGATCGGACAAGGCGCGGCGCAGCAAGGCCAACTGCTCTTTCACGCGGCTGCATGCACGACACAGGGACAGATGCATCCACAAAGCAAATCGTTCCCGCGTACTCACCGTCCTGTCCATTCCTTCGGACATCAATTGATTGGCTTCTTTGCAGGAAAGCATTCTCATCTCGCTTTTCTCGGACGCTGCGCTCCGCTCGGCTGGAGCCACGTTGCCTCAACGCATGCCCGCAACCGCAGTCTCGCGCGATGCAGAAGCACAAAACAGTTCGTCGAAGAAATCTTCAATTCCTTACAGATCTCGTCCGTGGTGAGGCCCGTCACTTCCCGCAGCAGAAACGCCTGTGCGGCCGCATACGGCAGCGTCTTCATGCACGCATGCAGCGCTTCCAGGAAGCGCTTGTCCGTCAACGTACGTTCCGGATCCCCCCAATCCTGCGGTGCATGGACATAGCGTCCGTCCGGCGCGAAATGAATGTCGACCTCGTCGTCCCCCTCGTCGGTGTCCATCGTCAGAGAAACCTCCCGGCCGGCCGCGCGAAAGTGATCGGCGATTTTGTTTCGCAGTATGGCGGTGAGCCAGGTGCGGACCGAGGAACGGCCGGAGAAGCTCCCGATTGCGCTCATGGCGGAGACGAGCGTGTCCTGCACCAGATCCTCCGCCACATCCTTTTGCCTGACCTGCATCAGCGCAAACCGCAGGAGCACCGGGCGCTCGCGCGACAATGCCGTGCTGTCCAGAGTCCGCTCGACGCTTCGTTCCACTGTGTCGTCCCCCCGTCAACTCACGTCTGCGGCAGCAGCCTGGACGTAATCGAATTCGTATGCCGATATTCTACCCAAATGGGTAATCGACGTCGTATTTGCGTCCGGCGCCCTGTGAACCGACCCACTGTAAGAATTGTGCACAGTATTCAGTCTATAGCCCACTACTTCCCCGCACCCGGAAGCGTGTGCGCATGATTAACATCGGAGCAGAAATTGCACGCTACGTTACCCCTCATTGAGGCGACAGACTTCCCGTCCATCCGGCGCGGGCCCCTGGAAATTCTCCAGGTCAATCTCGGTTACCGATGTAACCAGAGCTGCGTGCACTGCCACGTCAATGCCGGTCCCGCTCGCACCGAGATGATGTCGCTCGGGACGGTTTTCGAGGTCATCTCGTATCTCGAGACTGCAAAACTCGGAAAACTTGATCTGACGGGCGGCGCACCGGAACTCAATCCGCACTTTCGCAAACTCGTCGCGACCGCGCGCGACCTCGGCGTTCAGGTTGTGGATCGCTGCAACTTGACGGTAGTGGAGGAGCCGGGGCAGGAGGATCTTCCGGATTTCCTGGCGGCACACCGGGTGGAAGTTATCGCATCGCTGCCCTGCTACCTTGAAGACAATGTCGACCGGCAGCGTGGCAGGGGCGTGTTCGGCGCGAGCATACGCACGCTTCAACGGCTGAACAGTCTCGGCTACGGAGCGCCCGGCTCTTCGCTGATCCTCAACCTGGTGTACAACCCGCAGGGCCCTGTGTTGCCTCCGCCGCAAGCAGCACTCGAGTCTCAATACAGGGAACATCTGCGGCAATGCTACGGAATCGCGTTCAACCGGCTTTTCGTCCTGGCGAACATGCCGATCAAGCGCTTCGGCAGCACGCTTGTGTCGAAAGGGCTGTTCCGTGAGTACATGTCGCTGCTCAAGGCAAATTACAGCGCGACCAATCTCCAGTCCGTGATGTGCCGCAACACGCTGTCCGTGGACTGGCAGGGTTACGTATACGACTGCGACTTCAATCAAATGCTCGATCTGCCGCTGCAGTTCCGCGGACGGCAGCGCACTCACCTTCGAGACCTGATCGGCGCCCAGCTCGACCAACAGCCCATCACGGCGAAAGATCACTGCTACGGGTGCACAGCCGGCCAGGGATCGAGCTGCAGAGGCGCTCTCGCGGGAGAGCCGGCGCATGATTGACCCGCGCTTCGCAGCGTATTTCTGGGGCTTCCTGCTCCTTTACGGAGGGGCGATGTACGTGCTCTCGCCGCAATCAAAATCGGTGACGAGCTTCTCAAGGCGACGACGTTGAGCGGAACCATGGTGATGGGCCTCGCCCCGGTGTTTCTGCTGGCGCCGCTCGTTCGCTACTCGCCGTGGAGCTTCCACCTCGCGTTCTGGCCGGGAATCATCATCGGGTTGACGCTCGCCGCAAGCGCGATACCGCCTTCGTGGGCGATAGGCACCGGGAAGTACGCCCTTCTGCTCGGCGCAAACGTCTATGGACTCATGATCTGCGTCGCCGGCTTCCTTCTGCCGCTCCTTTGGCAAGGTACGCGCAACAGCTCGACTTCGGCATGCGCGCCCCCACAGTGACGCAGCTCGACTTCACGGAAGAGACCGGCGCGCAGCCAGGCCGCGTCTGCCCCCTGCATTATCACTACGGTCCCGCTGCGTTGTCCGGCCCGGCCGATTTCGAGGCGGACACTTTGTACGTAGCGGGAGGCCTTTACGGCAATGCCTACGCCCTGGAAGGTCTGCTTGGCGCGGTTCATGCGGAAGCAGTGCGGCCGGCGCTCGTTTTCAACGGTGACTTCCACTGGTTCGATGCGACGCCCTGCGATTTTGCGGCCGTCGATCGCTTCGTCATGGACCATACGGCTCTGCGCGGCAACGTCGAAACCGAAATCGCCGGCGACGACGATACCGCCGGCTGCGGCTGCGCGTACCCTGCGGAGGTCGGCGACGCCGAAGTCGCCCGTTCGAATCGCATCATCGAGCGCCTGCGTAATGTCGCACGAGCAGCGCCACGCAGCCGCGCCCGGCTCGCCGCGCTGCCGATGCATCTCGTCGCCGAGGTCGGCGGCATACGAGTGGGGATCGTCCACGGGGATGCCGACTCGCTTGCGGGCTGGAGCTATTCGACGCAGAGCCTCGCCCAGCGTCTGCTGCACGGTCCGTCGCACGAGCTGACAGCCGCGGCGCGGAACGGCATCGTCATCGACAGCGGAGCGCCTTCCTCACGAACCGGCTGGAGAATGCATTGAACCGCAGTCGTATCATTCTCGTCATAGCCCTTGCGACCGCTGTCGCTGCGTTCTTTTTCTTCGATCTCGGCCGCTACCTGACCCTTGATCACTTCCGGACGCAGCAGGCCGGCATCGAGGCATACGTCGCAGCACAGCCGCTGCTCTCCGCCCTGATCTTCTTCCTCGCATATGTCGCCGTGGCAACCCTTTCGCTGCCGGGGGCTGCGTTCATGACCCTCGTGGCGGGCGCCGTATTCGGAGTGCTGCAAGGGACGGCGATCGTTTCCTTCGCGTCGTCCATCGGGGCCACGCTTGCCTTCCTCGTTTCGCGCTTTCTGCTCGGCGACTGGGTCCAAAACCGTTTCTCCGACAAACTGGCGTCGATCAACGCCAATGTTCAGAAGGACGGCGCGTATTACCTTTTTGCGCTGCGTCTCGTGCCCGCGTTCCCGTTCTTCGTCGTCAATCTCGCGATGGGCCTCACGCCGATACGCGCAACGACTTTCTACTGGGTCAGTCAGCTCGGGATGCTGCCGGGGACGCTGGTCTACATCTATGCCGGCACCCAGCTCGGCCACTTCCAGATCACATGGCAGCTCGTCGCGGCGCTCGCTCTGCTCGGCCTGTTCCCGCTGATGGCAAGGACGATGCTGGAAGCGTTCAGGGCACGCAGCGTATTTCGAAAGTGGAAGCGCCCCCGCCGCTACGACCGCAATCTTGTCGTCATCGGCGCAGGCTCTGCAGGATTGGTATCGGCCTACATCGCGTCGGCGGTAAAGGCGCGAGTCACGCTCATCGAGAAGCATCGGATGGGCGGAGACTGTCTCAACACCGGCTGCGTGCCCTCCAAAGCACTCATCCGCTCGGCGAAGTTCATCCAGGGCACGCGCCGCGCGGCGGAGTACGGCGTGCGGTCGGCCCTGGCCGATTTCGATTTCGCCGACGTGATGGAGCGCGTCCAGCGCGTGATCAGGACGGTCGAGCCGCACGATTCGGCGGAGCGCTTCACGAAGCTTGGCGTCGAGTGCGTATCCGGCCGCGCGAGGATCGTGACGCCGTGGATCGTGGAAGTCGAGGAAGCGAACGGGAGCAAGTGGACGATCACCACCCGGAGCATCGTGATCGCCGCGGGCGCCCGGCCCTTCGTGCCGCCCATTCCCGGGCTCGCCGACGCAAAACCGCTCACCTCGGACAGCGTCTGGGCGCTGCGTACGCTGCCTGAACGCCTGATCGTTCTGGGCGGCGGACCGATCGGCAGCGAACTCGCGCAGTGCTTCGCGCGCCTCGGCTCCGAAGTGACACAGGTCGAGATGGCGCCCCGGCTGCTCATGCGCGAAGATCCCGAAGTCTCCGACATCGTCGCGCGCCGCTTCCGCGCCGAGGGCATCACCGTGCTCACCGATCACAAGGCAACCGAAGTGCGACAGATCGACGGTGAAAAGGTGCTCGTCGTCGAGCACCGCGGCACGGAAACCCGGATTCCGTTCGACGAAATTCTCTGCGCGGTGGGTCGCATGCCGAACACCGAAGGCTACGGCCTGGAGGCGCTGGGCGTTCCGCTGACGTCCGCGAGGACGGTGCAAACCAACGAGTATCTGCAGACGCTTTATCCCAACATTTACGCCTGCGGAGACGTCGCCGGCCCCTATCAGTTCACCCACACCGCCTCGCACCAGGCGTGGTACGCAACGGTCAACGCGCTGTTCGGACGCTTCCGGCGATTCAGGGCCGATTATTCGGTGATCCCCTGGGCGACGTTTACCGACCCCGAGGTCGCGCGCGTCGGCCTGAACGAAACGGACGCAAAGGAAAAAAACATCGCCTACGAAGTGACAACCTATGGACTGGACGATCTCGACCGCGCCATCGCCGACGAGGAAGCGCACGGGTTCGTCAAGGTGCTCACGGTTCCCGGCAAGGATCGGATACTCGGGGCGACAATAGTCGGCGATCATGCGGGCGACCTCATCATCGAGTTCGTGCTGGCCATGCGACACGGGCTCGGCCTCAACAAACTCCTCGGCACGATCCACGTGTATCCGACGCTGGTGGAGGCGAATCGATATGCCGCAGGCAACTGGAAACGCCGGCACGCGCCGCAGCGTGTGCTGCAGTGGCTCGAGCGCTACCATGCCTGGATGCGCGCGTGATGGCACGCTTTCTTTCCGCCACGGCATTCATGGCGGTATTTTGCGCGACGACTGCCAACGCCGCGTTCGATCAGCGGCATGCGACGTGGACCGGCCTGCTCGCGAAGCATGTCGTCGTGCTCGACGGCGGCAAGACGTCGCTCGTGGATTATGGCGGAATGGCGCAAGACGGCGCAGCGCTGAAGACCTATCTCCGGTCCCTGGAAACTGTTACGGAAAGTGAGTTCCTGACCTGGGCCAAGGCGGAGCAGCTTGCTTTCCTCATCAACGCCTACAACGCGCACATGATCGAGCTCGTGCTCACGCGTTACCCGGACATCCGGTCCGTCTGGGATTTCGGCAGGGTTCTCAACAATCCGTTCAAGACGCGCTTCTTCAAGCTCTTCGGACGCGACTGCAGCCTCGACATGATCGAGCACGACACCATCCGCGCGCGCGGCGTCTACGACGATCCGCGCGTCCATTTCGCCGTGAACTGCGCATCGGCCGGCTGTCCGATGCTGCGCGAGGAAGCGTACGTGGGCGAGCGTCTCGACGCGCAACTCGAACAGCAAACGCGTCGGTTCCTCGGTGAACGCAGCCGCAACCGTTTCGATGCCGCTTCCGGTCAACTGCAAATGTCCGAAATCTTTCGCTGGTATGCAGACGATTTCGAGCGCGGTTACCGCGGTACGAGATCCGTCCGGCATTTTCTGTCCGCCTACGCAGCCGTGCTCGCCGACTCGCCCGAGGCGGTCCGAAAGATAGCGGAGCAGCAGGCTGCCATCCAATTCCTGCCTTACGACTGGAGGCTCAACGCCGCACGATCGGGCGTCGCTGCGGCGGAACGGACATTCCCGCTCGCATCGTCACAGAAACCCGGGGAAGTCGGGCGACAGCAGGTCGTTCCCGATAATCGGCCGGACGCACATCGCTGAACTTTTGCCGTACTGGGTCCGGGCTTGCAATCGCGGTGCCTGGCGCTCTCGTGAGCGCCTGTAAGGATGTGTCTGCGACATCGACTAATCACTCGACATCCGTGCTCATTTTCACCGGCTTCGTTTTCAACGCAATGGGTATATGCGGCGAACCGCAGCAGTCGCAATAAATGAGCTGCAACGAACCTGACCCAAGGCTCCATTTCGCAAATATCGGGGTATCGCATGCATGACATCGTTCAAGACTATTACGGCCGCCAATTGCAGCATTCCGGCGACCTTAAGACCAGCGCCTGCTGCGACGTGAGCCAGATTCCGCCCTGGCTGAAGCCGTTGCTCGCACGCATTCACCCCGAGGTGCTCTCACGCTATTACGGTTGCGGCCTGGTCTGCCCTCCTCTGCTGGAAGGCTGCCGCGTGCTGGATCTCGGTTGCGGCGCGGGACGCGATGTCTACGCGCTGGCGCAACTCGTCGGCCCGACGGGCGAGGTGATCGGCATCGACATGACCGACGAGCAACTCGCCGTCGCGGAGAAATATCGAGCGTTCCATTCGGAGGCTTACGGTTACGCCAACGTGCGCTTCCTGCAGGGTTATATCGAGCGCCTGGACGAACTCGACCTGGAGCCGGGCAATTTCGACGTGATCGTGTCCAACTGCGTGGTCAACCTTTCGCCCGATAAGGACGCGGTGCTGCGCGGCGTGCATCGCCTGCTCAAGAACGGAGGCGAGTTCTACTTCTCGGACGTTTATGCCGACCGACGGGTGCCGACCGCAGTACGCAATGACCCGGTGCTCTACGGTGAGTGCCTGGGCGGCGCGCTCTATTGGAACGACTTCCTGCGCCTCGCGCATCGGCACGGATTCGCGGATCCCCGTTTGGTCAACGACCGACCGCTGGCGATCACCGACCTCGAACTCGCGCCGCGTGTCGGCGCCCTGCGCTTTTTTTCGGCCACCTACCGGCTGTTCAAGCTCGACGGACTGGAAACCGCCTGCGAAGACTACGGCCAAGCCGTGATTTATCGCGGCAGCATCCCCGATCACGCCGACCGCTTCGTGCTCGACAAGCACCACGATATCGAGACCGGTCGGGTCTTTCCGGTATGCGGCAACACCTGGCGCATGCTGCACGACACGCGTCTGGCGGCACATTTCGACTTCATCGGCGACTTCAGCCGTCACTACGGGCTGTTTGCCGGTTGTGGCGGCGGCTTGCCGTTCGATATGGCAACGTCCTCGGAAAGGTCGGCAGGTACTTGCTGCTGAGAAATACGCGTCGACAGGAAAATTTCATGAAAACCCGACAATGGTTCAGGCAGGTAATTGTGGTAATCGGACTGCTCGGCATTGCCGGGGCACCACTTGCATGGGGCGACAAGCTGGTGCTCACCGGCTCCAGCACCGTTGCACCGCTCGCACTGGAAATCGGCAAACGCTTCGAGAAGCAGAATCCCGGTGTGCGGATCGACGTGCAATCCGGCGGTTCTTCGCGCGGCGTTGCGGATGCACGCTCGGGGCTGGCGGACATCGGCATGGTGTCCCGCGCTCTCCATCCGCAGGAAAACGACCTTGTGGCGCATACCATCGCCATGGACGGGATAGGCATCATCCTGCACAGCAGCAATCCGGTGCAATCGCTGACCGATGCGCAGATCAAGGCGATATACACCGGCCGCATCATCTCGTGGAAAGACGTCGGCGGCAAAGACGAGCGCATCACGGTAGTGAACAAGGCGGAGGGCCGCTCGACGCTGGAGCTGTTCCTGCATTATTTCTCGCTGAAGAACAGCGATATCAAGGCACACGTGGTGATCGGAGACAACCAGCAGGGTATCAAGACCGTCGCGGGCAACCCAGGGGCCATCGGCTATGTCTCGATCGGTACCGCCGAATTCGAGGCGGCACAGGGCACACGGATCAAGCTGCTGCCTATGGAAGGGGTGGCGGCGACCGTCGCCAATGTGCGCGATGGACGTTTTCCGCTCTCGCGTCCGCTCAATCTGGTGACCCGCGGCGTGCCCTCGAACCTCGCCAGACGCTTTATCGATTTCGCCCGCTCCGAAAAAGTCAATGATCTGATCCAGGCCCAGTTCTTTGTCCCGCTGGCACGCTGATCGATGGGTCGTCCTGCCGCTTGCCTTGCTGGCGGCAGGCTCGGCGTTGATATTGCTGGTGGTGCTGGCCTTTCTCGTGCACGAGGCGTGGCCGGTGCTGAACGGCACCGGCTGGCTGCGCTTCTTTGCCGACGAGAACTGGCATCCGCTCGAAAACCGCTTCGGTCTCGCGCCCATGCTGTGGGCCACACTGGCCGCAGCGTTGGGTGCCGTGTTGCTGGCCGCGCCCGTCGGATTGGCGGGCGCGATTTTTACGTGCTTCTACGCGCCGTCGTTTGTCGCCAAACTGTATCGCGTCGTGCTCGCCTTGCTGGCGGGCATACCGTCGGTGGTGTACGGCCTGTGGGGACTGACCGTGCTGGTGCCATTGATCGCCCGCTGGCGACCGCCGGGTGCAAGCCTGCTCGCCGCCATTCTGATCCTCGCGCTGATGATCGTACCCACGGTGGCGCTCACCAGTTCCTCCGCGCTGCATGCAGTGCCGCGCTCCCTGCTGCACGGCGCCGCGGCGCTGGGGCTGACGCGCAAGGGCGTCGTTCTCGGCGTGGCCGTGCCGGCGGCGCGCACCGGCATTTTCAGCGGCATCTTCTTGGCCACCGCGCGCGCACTCGGCGAGACCATGGCGGTGCTGATGGTCGCTGGCAACGTGGCGCAGAACCCATCCGGCCTGTTCGAGCCGGTGCGGACGTTGACCGCGAATATCGCGCTCGAAATGGCCTACGCCACCGGCGCTCATCGCGCCGGGCTGTTCGCCTCCGGCGTGCTGCTCACTCTTCTGGTACTGATCCTGGCATGGATGGGAGCACGTATTGCCGAAACGGCACGTCATGCCGGCTAATGCGATGGATCGCCTGTTCACCTGCGTCATCTGGAGTGCTGCGCTGCTGGTGGCATCCGCTTTCGTAGGATTGCTGGGCGATCTGGCATGGCAAGGCACAGCGCATCTTTCCTGGTCGTTCCTCGTGTCCGAGCCGATGAACGCCGGGCGGTCCGGGGGAATTGCGACCATTCTGGTATCGACCGTGCTGATTCTCGCCGTGGCGTTGTCTGCAGCCATTCCGCTCGGACTGGGCGCTGCAGTGTGGCTGGCCGAATACACTCCGCGCAGCGGAGCCCTGGGGCGCGGCGTGCGCTTGAGCCTCGATGTGCTGGCGGGAGTGCCATCCATCGTCTTCGGGCTGTTCGGCAACGCCTTTTTTTCCGTGTTTCTGGGGCTGGGTTTCTCGATTCTCTCCGGAGGACTGACGCTGTCCTGCATGATCCTGCCGATCTTCATCCGCACCAGCGAGATCGGTCTTGCCGCCGTCAGCAACGACTGGCGGCGCGGCGCGGCGGCGCTGGGCATGTCGCGCGCAGTCGCCCTATGGCATATCCTGCTGCCGGCGTCCGCGCCCGCCATCGCCACCGGGCTCATGCTCGGCATCGGCCGCGCCACGGCGGAGACGGCGGCACTGATATTCACCAGCGGCTATGTCGACCGCATGCCTGAATCACTGTCCGATTCCGGCCGCGCCCTGGCTGTGCACATCTACGATCTGTCGATGAACGTCAGCGGCGGCGACGGCGCTGCCTATGCCTCGGCACTCGTGCTGATTGTGCTCATTGTGACCATCAACACCGCTGCGCTCGCCCTCTCCGACCGCTGGCTGTCCAGAAGGATTACTCCGTCATGAACACACCCCACTGCGAACCGCTCGCCTACACCGTCGGCAACATCGAACCCGGTACGCCTTGCTGCCAGCCGGTGCCGCATCTTCGCATCGAAAAGCTTTCCGTCGGGTACGGCCCTACCATGGTGCTCGACGAGGTATCGCTCGATATCTATCGCGGCTGCATCACGGCGCTGATCGGCCCTTCCGGCTGCGGTAAAACCAGCTTTCTGTCCACGCTCAACCGGCTTACCGATCTGGTGCCGGAGGCGCGAGTCCGCGGCCGTATCGATTTCGAAGGGACCGACGTGCTCGATCCCCGCCTCGACGTGCTGGCGCTGCGCCGGCGCATCGGCATGATCTTCCAGAAGCCGAATCCGTTTCCGCTTTCGGTTCGCCGCAATCTGGAACTGCCGCTGCGTGAACACGGTGCGCACCGCCGCGCAGTGCTGCAGCAGAAGATCGAAACCGCGTTGCGCGATGTCGGCTTGTGGGACGAAGTGTGCGACCGGCTCGACAGCCCGGCGCTGGCGCTCTCCGGCGGCCAGCAGCAACGGCTATGCATCGCCCGCGCGCTCGTGCTCGAACCGTCGGTGCTGCTGATGGACGAACCCTGCAGCGCGCTCGATCCGATTTCCTCTCGCGTGGTGGAAGATCTCATTCAGCGATTGCGCGGGCGCTACACCGTAGTCATCGTCACCCACAACCTCGCCCAGGCGCGGCGCATCGCCAATTACGCGGCGTTCTTCTGGATGAAGGAGCGCATCGGAAAACTGATCGAGTTCGGACGGTGCCAACCCCTGTTCGAAACACCGGCGCATCCACTGACGGCAGCGTATGTCTCGGGAATGAGCGGGTGACAGAACTTGCAGGGAACAATTGCAAAGCGCATCGCATAAGAGTCGAGGCGTCGTCGGTCGCCATTTTCCCATCCGGTTGTTACCGCCGCGCTTGTTATCCCTCGGCTGTGGCTAGCGCGCCAACGACTTGACTCTGGAGCGCACTCCAAGGTCTAAGCTTGCCGCCTTGTTATCCGATGCTGTCGCTGAAAGCAACGTCGCCTTGAGGAGATACAAGTGAAGACCAAGATTTATCGCATTGAAGGCATGCACTGCGAAGGCTGCGCTCAGACCATCGAAGCCGTCCTCGGACAAATGCGTGGCGTGAAGCGGGTTGCAGTCTCCTTCGGTACGCAGTCGGCGCAAGTCGAGTTCGACGCCGACATGGCAAATGACGGGGGCATAGTCTCCACGATCGAACGCGCAGGGTTCCGCGCACAGACCCTCGCGCGATGAGCGACTTCGGGATATTCCAGCTGTGGGTTCTTCCCGCCGGGCTCGGACTGTTCGGATTTATCGAACCCTGTTCGATCGGCTCGAGCCTGCTCTTCATCAAGTATCTCGAGGACAGGGGTGCCGCGGAGAAGATCAGGCAAACCGCGCTCTTCGCCGTCACGCGGGCGCTGTTCATCGGCTTGCTCGGCGTCGCTGCCGTGGCGGTCGGGAGCGGTTTCGTCGCCTTTCAGAAAGCCGTTTGGATCGTCCTCGGTGCGCTCTACGCGCTGCTCGGCGTGTTGCTCGTCGCCGGGCGGGCAGGCGCCCTGATGGTCGCGATCGGACCGGGGATCGCCAGGCTCTCCGGCTTGCGCGGATCGGCGGGCCTCGGCGTGCTGTTCGGGCTCAACATCCCCGCCTGCGCCGCGCCGCTGCTCGCTGCGCTGCTCGCTGCGGCCGCAGCGACAGGCGCATCCGGCGCGACCGTCACCGCTGGATTCACTTCGCTCGCGGTGTTCGGCTTCGCGCTCTCGGCGCCGCTCGTCGCCGCGGTGTTTTCCGCGCGGGCGCGGCGGCTGCTCGATTGGCTCGCGCACCAGGCGGCGCGCTTTCCGAAATGGACGGGCGCGATACTGATCGCGCTCGGAGCCTGGTCGATCATCTTCGGGCTATACGCCAAGGTGACGCTCCAATGAGCACACAAGCGAATTCGATGAATGCTCCGGACGCATACGCCCGCATGGCGGGAGCCGAGAAGGTGCAATTCAAGATCGGCGGGATGGCGTGCTCCTTCTGTGTGGCGAGCATCACCAAGGCGTTGAGCAGGATGGACGGGGTGCGCGACGTGAGCGTGAATCTCGCGCACGAAGAAACGCTCATCGAGTACGAGCCGATGAAGGTTACGCCGGCCAAGCTCAGGGAAACGCTGCTCGATCTCGGATATACGGTTCGGGATGCGAACAAGGTGCGCAGCTACGAAGAGGAAGGGGCGGAGATCAAGGAGCAACTCACCAATCTCTTGACGGCGGCCAGCTTCACCGCGGTGGCGCTGGGGGCCATGGCGCTGATGTGGCTCGATCTGTTGCCGCCGCAAGGCATGGCAGCCGTGTACTGGCTGATGCCGATCCTGGCGCTCTCGACGGTCTTTGGGCCCGGCTGGCATATCCTGACCATGGCCTGGGCGAGCCTGCGCCGGGGAATTCTCAATCAGCACGTATTGCTCGAGTTCGGCGCTTTCGCCGGGATGACCGGCGGCTTCCTGGGCTACCTGTACTCTGCGTTTCCCGCACCTGATTTCCTTGGCGTCGCGGTTTTCGTCACCAGCTATCACGTCCTGTCCGGATACGTCTCGCTGCTGGTCCGCACGCGCGCGTCGCAAGCGGTGCGCAGGCTCTTGAGCCTGGTGCCGGCCACTGCCCGCGTCGTGCGCGACGGCCGCGAAGAAGAGATTCCGATGGAGCAGGTGACGCCCGGCGACCTCGTCCGCGTGCGTCCGGGAGAGTCCATCCCCGTCGACGGCGAGGTCGTCGAGGGCGCATCCGGTGTGGACGAGAGCCTGGTCACCGGTGAATCGATGCCGGCGGAAAAAATCTTCGGCGATGCCGTGATCGGCGGCTCGATCAATCAGACCGGAACCCTGCTGGTGCGTGTCACGAAGGTGGGCGAAGAGAGCTTCCTGAGCCAGGTCGCGCGCCAGGTGGAAGAAGCGCGGGCGCTGAAGCCCGGCATCCTCGCCCTGGTGGATCGCATTCTGGAGGTGTACGTGCCCGGAGTGCTGGTCTTCGCTGGCGGTGCCGTTCTCGCCTGGACTCTCGGCGCGTGGTTCATCACCGGCTCGCCCGACTGGACGCGGGCGATCTTTGCGGCACTCGCGGTGCTGGTGATGGGATATCCCTGTGCGCTGGGCATGGCGACGCCCCTCGCGATGATCCGCGGCGGCGGCATGGCAGCCGAGCGCGGAATCCTGATGCGCTCGGCGGAGGCTTTCCAGGCGCTGAAAGACATGAAGAAGGTCGTGCTCGACAAGACGGGAACGATTACCCGGGGCGAACCGGCCGTCGTCGAAGTGGTGACCCTCGCCGGCTATAACGAGCGCGAAGCGCTACGCCTGGCGGCCGCGGCCGAGGCGAGCTCCGAGCATCCGCTGGCGCGTGCCGTGGTGGCGCTTGCCGAGGCGCAGCACATCGAACTACCGAAGGTCCAGGATTTTCAGGCGACCGCGGGCAAGGGCGTGACGGCAGTAGTCGACGGGCGCCGCATTGCAATCGGCAGTCCCGCATTTAGCGAAAGCGAGGGCTTGGACCTTGGCGCGCTGTGGGCGCGAGTGCGGGCGATGCAGGAGGCGGGCAATACGGTGATCGTAATGGCGGTCGACAACGCGCCGGCAGTCCTGATTGCCATCGCCGACCAGCTCAAGGCGGACGCGATCGAGGCGATCGGGCGGCTCAAGGCGGCCGGGCTCGATCCGGTGATGCTCACCGGAGACAACCGGCGCACCGCCAAAGCGGTCGCGGAGAAGGTCGGCATCACCGAGTATCGCGCCGAAGTGCTGCCTCAGGACAAGGCGCAGCTGGTGCGCGAACTGCAGCGCCAGGGACATCGCGTCGCGATGGTCGGCGATGGCATTAACGACGCCCCGGCGCTGATGCAGGCCAATGTGGGCATCGCCATCGGAGCGGGTACCGATATCGCGATCGAGTCGGCCGATATCGTACTGATCGGCGAGCGCCTCGGCGCCGTGGTCGATGCCTACCATATCGGCAAGGCATCCTACCGCAAGACGGTCCAGAACCTTTCCCTCGCCCTTGCCTTCAATGGCATCGGCGTGCCGCTCGCCGCGACCGGCTTGGTGCATCCCGTCTGGGCGATGATCGCCATGGCGGCGAGCGTCAGCACCGTGCTCACCAACTCGTTTGCGGGACGGTTGCTGCCGAAAGCGCGCCGCGGCAGGCAGATCATTGAGAAAGGTTTCGGCCCGGCGTAGCGCAAAAGCGAGCTGGCTAACGAGTACAAGGACAGGCCCATGAAACGCAACCTGATCGTCACCGCCTTGATAGCGGTGATCATTGCCGGATTCGTGCTCGGCGCGAGATATCTCTTCGGTGCGGTCGTGCCGCCTGTCGACGGCTTTACCGAAGGAGAGCGCATCCGGTTCATACACACGGAAACCTCCGATCCGCAGGTCGCGCAATTGCTGACGAAAATGAAGGGCTCCCCCGTCATCGTCGTGCCGGAACTCGCGCGCGTGCCCAAGGAGGCGCTCGCCAACGTCTACGTTTTCAAAAACGGCGTGAAAGGCGGCGGCCCGTTTGAATTCCAGCCCGATGTTTTCGACAACCCTCCGGGCACGAAAGAATACAGCCCGTTACGTGCGCTCAATCTTCTTACCTGGAAAAGCGAAGGCACTGCGCGCGAACTCAAAAGCGCGGCCGAGGTAAAGAAGGCGATCGACGCGGGAGAACTGGCCGTGGAGCAACCAGGAGTTGTCGTCAACATGCCTTTGCTCACTTGGCCGGGCGGGAACCGCTAATGGCACATGTCAGGGCGTAGCCGTGAGCGCGATCGGCCGCGGTTTCATCGACCCGTTCCGAAACAGAGCGAGAGCCGTCATGGTCGTGGTTCTGCTCTCGATCGTAACGAGCTTTCTTGCCCTGATGGTGCAGGCGTCCTTCGCGAGCCGCGCACAGGTCTCCAGCATGGAAGGGCGCGTCCGCAACCTGATCGAGCTGCGGGAAGCGGGCGCCTTTGGAACGGGCGGTTTCGGTGGCGACCATCCGATCGGCGAGGACGAGTTCTCTGTTAACACGCTCCAAGCCGCTTTAAAAATTTCAAGTGCCCGTCATTTGGCTCGCGTCGACGAATACGTATACAAGCCCGAAGTCGATCCGTCGAAGAAGAACGCTTACGCCATGGTGATCGGACTGCAACCGGGCGCGGCGCTGCGCGCGATCGGCGAGGTGGATTATGAAAACGCCCGTATCATCGCAGGACGAACTTTGAGCGCGGGCGACGAAAATGCGAGGGTCGCAATCGTAGGACGTCTGTATGCCGAACAGCGCCTCGGGCTTGCCGACCCTTCCGCCCTCGCAGGCGCGGAACGCCACATCGTGCTCAACAAACAGCCGTTCCGCGTGGTCGGCATCTATACGACTGCCAACGACTTCGGCGACAACCATGTCTTCGTTCCGATTGCGGCGTTTCGCGGAACTTTCAATCCCGGCAAAAAACTCTCGAAGATATTCGTTACGGTGGATTCCGTCGCAAACGTCGAACGGGTGGTCGCCGAGTTAAAGCGCATTCCCGAAGCCGATGTGGTCACGGCGCCGGAAGCCGTCTCGACGGCCCGCGTGACGTTGGGGACTCTCGCCGTGGCAAGCACGTATGCCGCCGCGCTGCTGTTTGCAATCGGCGCCGTGCTCACGGTATTCGTCATGATCCTGAGCACACGCGAGCGCCTGCGCGAGATCGGCACGCTCAAAGCACTCGGCGCGTCGAATCGTGAAGTCGTGTTGCAGTTTCTTTCTGAAGCTTTCACGATGAGCGCGCTGAGCAGTGCGGGCGCATTGCTGCTCGCGGCGCCGCTTACCGCGGTAGTCGGGGGTGTTCTTGCGGTACCGATGGAGTTCGATCGCAACGTCGTCCTGCTGATTCTGGCGGGATCGATGGTTTTTGCCGCGCTAGGGAGCATCTACCCGGTCATCCGGGGTCTGCGGCTGAGCCCCGTCGAAGCGATGCGGAGGACAGCATGAGCATGGTCCGTATCGGCGTACGCAATCTCTGGCGGAGCAAGCTGCGCCTCGTTCTTGTGGCCGCGCTCATCGGCACGCCGTTCTTCCTGCTGCTCGTGATGGAGTCGATCGGCGATGCCGTGCAACGGCAAACCGACGTGCTGAAGGAAAGCGTCAACAACACGCTCCAGTTGCGCTCGCGCGGCTCGATGGGCCACGTCAATATGGTCGGTAACGAAGACCTTCTGCCGCAGGACGCGCTGGCAAAGGTAAAAGGCGTAGATCACGTCGCGAAAGCGGAGCCTTACCTTCTTGCCATGACCCCCACCGAAGGCCACAACTTCGCCATGGTGGTCGGCGTCGATCCGGACGACACGCGGCGGCTTGAATCGCATGGCGAAGCCGGTAATCCAAAAATCATCGCCGGCCGCGATCTCACGGAAGCCGACCGCGGCAAGCGCGTGGCGATCATCGGCCAAGGCTTTGCCAGGTGGGCGGGTTTAAAGCCGCAGGATATCGGACAGGCGGCGCTCACGCTCGATCTCAAGCGCACCCATCCCGTGATCTTCGCCCTGGATCGTCCCCCCGTGACGCTGACTATCGTCGGCATTTACGCAAGCGGGTACGTGTTCGGCGATATGCAGCTATTCATGCCATTCGATACGTTCCGCGAAGTCTACGGCGTGCGCGATGGTATTTCGTGGCTCTTCGTGCGCGCCGATTCCGCGGAGAACCTCCCGGCAGTGGAGAAACAGTTGAGGGCCATGCTAGGCAATGTCGCCGACATCATCTCACCCACGACTGTAGCCGAATTCCAGACGACCGCGACGCGTGCGGTGCAACGTCTGGCGAGCAGCGGAATTGCGCTCGCCGCGGCGCTGATGGTGATCGTCATCTTCTTCGTGATGTTGCTGATTGTCCGCGAGCGGGCATGGGAAATTGGCACGCTTAAGGCGCTTGGGGCATCGGATGCCGGCATCGCCATGAGCTTTCTTACTGAAGCGATATTGCTGTGCGCGATCGGCGCGATCGCCGGCGTGGTGCTGTTTCTATTCTGGGGTGGAGCGCTCGCGCACCTGATCTTCGGACTCGGAATCACTCCTTTCCTGCCCGCGCAGTACAACACGCTCGCGGGCACCCTTGCGCCGGCACCGCGGTTCGGTCCGACAACGCTCGGTATACTCGTCGCCGCGTGTCTTTTCGCCGCGCTCGCGGGAAGCGCCTGGAGTATCCGGCAGATCATAAGATTGTCCCCCATAGAGGCGATTAGACATGAATGATACTCACAGCCCCCTCCGGGGCCGCTTGATCGTGCTGCGGGAGGCCAGCAAGGTCTATCGGCGCGGCGACCAGGTCGTCGCGGCTCTTGACGGTATCAATCTCGAAGTGCCCGAGCGCGGTATGGTCGCCCTCGTCGGTGCAAGCGGCAGCGGCAAGTCGTCGTTGCTGCACATCGTCGGTGCGATGGATCGTCCGACCAGCGGAGAGGTTACGGTGGCGGGACAGCGCCTCGATACATTGCCGGAGTCCGCTCTCACGGCTTTTCGCCGCAATACCGTCGGCTTTGTATTTCAAAGCTTCAATCTGATCCCGAATCTCAGCGCACTGGAAAATGTCATGCTGCCGATGGAATTTGCGGGCACCGCCGCGCCGGAGCGCCGGCGGCGTGCGACCGATTTACTGACCCGGGTCGGCCTTTCCACGCGGCTTACCCATCGCCCGCGCGAGCTGTCCGGGGGGGAACAACAACGCGTCGCGATTGCCCGTGCGCTAGCCAACGACCCGCCGCTGATTCTGGCCGACGAGCCCACCGGGAACCTGGATTCCAGGACCGGACAGATGATCTATGAACTGCTCAAGGAAATTGCGAAGGAGCGTACGGTGATCGTGGTAACTCATGCCGAACCTTTGGCGCAGTTGGCCGATCAAATCGTGCATATCAAGGATGGCAGACTCTCGCAGGGTGCGCAGCCCGGGATGAAGGCGAGAAGCTCGCTTACTCAATAGAAGCGTTGGAAATGAAAACGTCAGCTCATGAAACCACGGTCTGCTGGACATTCAGAGGATAGTCAGACGGAGGCATTTATGTCTACGTTCACCATAGGCAAGGTTGCCGCGCGCGCAGGAGTGAGCGCGGATAGCATTCGCTTCTACGAACGCGAGGGTTTGATCAAGCCGACGAACAAAAGCGGGGCCGGCTACAGGCTCTATACCGGGGAAGCGATACGTCGTCTCAACTTTATCAAGCATGCGCAACAATGCGGATTCTCGCTTTCGGAAATACGCGAACTCCTTGAACTCAAAGGCCACGACCGGGCATGCTGCAACGACATCTATCGCGTGGCAATTGAGAAGAAACTGCAGCTCGAGAGCAAAATCAAGGCGCTCAAAACCATGTCGCAAGCGTTGAGTAAGCTGATCGATATCTGCTCTCACGACGCAAAACCATTGGATGCGTGCCCGATATTGGGCGCGCTCGAATCGAGCATAGCGAAACAGAATGCACGCTCGAAGAACTCACAAAGCAAACGCTTGGGAGCGAATCCATGAGTGTCAAAGTCGAAGTCTTTTCCTCTCCTGGATGCAGTAAATGCAGTCAGGCGAAAGAAATACTCAAGACCGTAATCGAAGAGCTTGGAAAGGACCAGGTGACCTGGCGTGATGTGAACATCGTGGATGAGATGGATTACGCGGTCGAACTCGGCATACTGTCTCCGCCTGCTATCGCCATCGACGGCGAGCTCGTTTTCCCTGTGCTCCCCAAACCGGGTCGTCTGCGTGCGGAGATCATCGAGCGCCTTGAGAAGTTGCGCTAATTTCTCGACTCGGTCTTCCCTCGCCTTGCCAAAACAAATTTGACTTGATGGATCCCGAAACGTTAAGAAGCGTGCTCGCGCAAGCGAATGCCCTCTCGCTTGGCATCGGTTTTATGACCGGGTTTCTCTTCAGCTTCAACCCCGTCGCGCTGGCCGTCATTCCGGTTTCGCTCGCTTATGTAACCAAGGCGCACGAAACCGGGAAAGCGGTACTGTTTGGCGGTATGTTTATCCTCGGAATGATCGTTACGCACGCACTGTTGGGCTTGATCGCGGGATTGGGCGGAGCGTGGGTGCAGCAGCTGCTTGGGCGGCAATGGGGCCTGGTCCTCGGCCCGGTGCTGATTATCCTGGGATTGGCATGGCCGGGATGGATCAGGCTGCCACTCCCGGCAATTCCTGTTCGCATCAGGCGCGCAGCCGACATGTGGGGCGCATTTGCGCTCGGTGCGCCTTTTTCCGTTGCGATCTGCCCGGTTTGCACGCCGGCCTTGATCGTTCTACTGGGAATTGCGGCAAGCGTGGGCTCGGCATTGTTTGGCATGTTGTTGCTGCTTGCCTTTGCCGTCGGCCGCGCCATCCCGATCATATTGGGTGCATGGGCGATGGGTGCGTTGGAAAGCCTGGCGCCGTTGAGCCGTTCGCAAAAACTATTCGAGATCCTCGGCGGAGTGACACTGATCCTGTCGGGACTTTACATGTTAAACGCTTATTTCTTCGTTGTTCCGACCTTGGCAGGGTGAACATCCGGGAGAGAATGTCGATTACAGGGCATTAGATGATCTCACCTGCCGCAACCGCATAAACACCAACCTTGATTGGACCGCCTGCCGACGCATGCGTCCTTGGCACTCGAACGGGGACGGATCAGACGTCGGCACAATAATCACCCGGCGCAGCACGAAAGCTGCTTCACGTCTTTCTTGAAAGTCTGCGCGCAAAGCTTGAGACCCTCGACCATCGTGAGGTAGGGAAAGAGCTGCCCTGCGAGATCATTGACTGTCATGCCGTGGTGAATCGCGAGCGCCGCCGTTTGGATGAGTTCACCAGCCTGGTCCGCCACCGCCTGCACGCCGATCAAGCGGCCCGACCCCGCCTCCGCGACGACCTTGATAAATCCTCGCGTGTCGAAATTAGCCAGTGCGCGCGGTACGTTGTCGAGCGTGAGCGTGCGGCTGTCGGTTGCAATGCCTTTGTTACGCGCTTCGGCTTCGCTCAGACCCACCGTCGCCACCTGCGGATCGGTAAACACGACCGCCGGCATCGTGGAGAGATCGAGCGCGGCCTCGCCGCCGGTCATGTTGATTGCCGCGCGGGTGCCGGCGGCAGCCGCCACGTAAACGAATTGCGGCTGGTCGGTGCAGTCGCCGCCGGCGTAGATCTCCGCGGCGCTGGTGCGCATGTGGTTGTCGATCACGATGGCGCCGTGCTCGTCGAGTTTGATCCCTGCCCTGTTCAAATCGAGGTTGCGGGTATTGGGCGAGCGCCCGGTTGCGACCAGCAGCTTGTCGGCGTGCAACTTGCCTTGATTAGTGATCAGCGCAAACTTGCCGTTGTCGTAAGACACCCGGCTTGCTTGCGCCTGCTCCAGCACCTCGATGCCCTCGGCCCGGAACGCGGCCGTGACGGCCTCGCCGATGGCGGGGTCCTCGCGGAAGAGCAAGGTGTGACGGGCCAGGATGGAGACTTTGCTGCCGAGGCGGGCAAAGGCTTGCGCCAGCTCCACCGCCACCACCGACGAGCCGACGACCACCAGCCGTGCGGGAAGCGTGTCGCTCGCGAGCGCCTCGGTCGAGGTCCAGAACGGCGTGTCCATGAGGCCTGGAATCGGCGAGACCGCCGCGCTCGCGCCGGTGGCGATGAAGCAACGGTCGAATGCCACGCTGCGCTCGCCGCCGTCGGCCGACTTCACGATGAGCGTGTGGCCATCCTTGAAGCGTGCCTCGCCGCGCAGCATGTTGATGTTTGGATTCGACTCCAAAATGTCTTCATATTTCGCGTGCCGCAGCTCCTCCACGCGAGCCTGCTGCTGGGCGAGTAACCTTGGGCGGTCGATGGCCGGCGCCGCGGCAGCAATGCCGACATCGAACGGGCTCGTCCGCCGCAGGTGCGCCACGTGCGCAGCGCGGATCATGATCTTGGACGGCACGCAGCCGATATTGACGCAAGTGCCGCCGATGGTGCCTCGTTCGATCAACGTGACCTGGGCACCGTTTTCGGCCGCCTTCAGCGCCGCTGCCATCGCCGCGCCGCCGCTGCCGATCACCGCGATCTGCAGGCCTCGCCCGTCATTACCGGACTTGGCGCCGTCGCCCAGCCAGGCCGGCGTCTTGCCCAGCAGCCCGTCCTCGTTATTCGACGGCACCTTCTCCAGCGTGACGCCGTAACCCGCTGCTTCAATCGCCGAGGTAAGCAGCGCCGGATCGAGTCCCGGCTCGCCGCGTACGTGCGCCTCGGCGTCCGGATACGACACCTCCGCCTGATGAACGCCGGGCACCGCGCGCAGCGCCTGCTCAACGTGGCTTGCGCAGGAATTGCAAGTCATACCGACAATGGTGATATGCAGAACGCGATCATTCATTTCATGTTTCCTTCTTCGGTTCGGTCCGAGTTTCAACGTCGCAGCAAGCGGATTGCGCCCGCCGGCGGTGCAGCGCGTAGACCGTGATGCCGGCGAACACAACGAACGCCGGTATCAGCACGTAATCCAGCCAGCCGGCCCAGGCGGAGAGTCCGACGGCGCCGAGCAGAATCACGAGAATCGGCGTCGCGCAACACAACGCGGCGATCACCGAGCCGGCGATGCCGGTCTTGAGCAAGGTTCGATTATCCATGGCTTATCTCCTGAGACTGGACGGATAGCCGGCGTCGGCAGTCGCCTGAGTCAGCTTCTGAACATTGGTCCTGGCATCGTCGAATGTGACGACGGCGACGCGCTTCTCGAAACTCACGTCGGCGTTGGTGACACCTTCGATCCTAGTCAGTATCTTCTTCACCGTGATCGGGCAGGCGGCGCATGTCATTCCCGGCACCGACAGCGTGACGGTCTGCGAAGCAGACCATGCGGGTAGCGCGGCGGCGAAGGTCAATACGGCAAACAGGAACGCCGTCCGAGCAGAAATTTTGGCAATCATCCGGAAATCCTCAGTCAGTAGAACAGGGGAAGCACGTACGGAAATCCCAACGCCGTCAGGGTGAGGACGCCGACCGCCCAGAAAAAAACCCTGTAGACACGGCGCACGCGCGGTACGGCGCATACATCGTCCGGCTCGCAGGTCGCCGACGGCCGGTAAAGGCGACGCCATGCAAAAACCAGTGCCGTCATCGCCGCGAGGATGAACACAGGTCTGTACGGTTCGAGTGCCGTCAGGCTGCCGATCCACGCGCCGCTGAATCCCAACGTGACGAGCACCAGCGGCCCAAGGCAGCAGGCGGACGCCAGCACGGAAGCCACTCCGCCGGCGACGAGCGTTTCGCGGGCACGTCGGTCCTGATCGTCGCGACGCGCCCTTTCGGATGTCGATTCCATGGCTTAAGCTTAGGTGCGTACCCGACTACGGAGTCAAGTGCCATGTCAACCGTTCGACGCGCACCAAGCCGCCTTTCCATCGGCCAGCTCGCCAGGGCCGCAGGCGTGAACGTAGAGACGGTGCGCTACTACCAGCGCATCCGCCTCCTGCCGTCACCGACGCGCGAGCCCGGCGCAATCGCGCGTTATGCCGTGGAGGACCTGAGGCGACTGCGGTTCGTGAAACGCGCGCAGACGCTCGGCTTTTCGCTCGACGAAGTGGCGCTGCTGCTGCAGCTCGCGGACGGCCGGCATTGCGCGGAAACGCGCCGCCTCGCCGAGAAAAAGCTGGAGATCGTGGCGCGGAAGCTCGCAGATCTCCAGGCGATGAAAAAAACCTTGAAGGCGCTCGTGTCCGCGTGCTCGAAGACAAGCGGCGAGCGCGGATGCCCGCTGATCGACGTCCTGCTCGACCATCAGGTGAGCGTCGTACACGCGGCTGGTTCCTGAGCAACCGCCTGCACTTCCTTATCAAGCCCTCGTCAGCGATCAGGGTCTGACCGCTGAACCATGCCGGCGATTCCTGCGAGAAGGATGCAGGCCCCGGTCAGGGAATGCGCGCGTGCCTGCCGTGTAAGGTTTCGCGCACGCAGCCTGTCCAATGCCATCGCCCCCGCACTTTTCCCGCGCAGGAGTCGTCATGGATGGGACCGCACCGCCGGTAAGGTTTCACGCGCTGCGCCGGTCTCCGTGATCGGAAACATACGACATGAGACGAAAGCGAACGAGGTGGTGCGGATGCTGACTGACAGGGCGCGAACCGACTTCGAGCGCTGGGTGCGGGCGTACTCCGCCGAGCTTTACCGCTATGCCTACTGGCTATGCCGGGACCGGTTCGTGGCGGAAGACCTCGTTCAGGAAACTTTTTCCCGCGCGTGGCAGGCGACGCAGCAATTACGCGACCCGCACGCGGTGAAAAGCTGGCTGTACACCATACTGCGGAACGAACATGCGCGCCTGTACGAGCGCAAGCGCTTCGACATCGATGAAGATCACGATCTCGCGGAGCTGGTCGACGCCACGGCGGCGGATCCTTCGGACGGCATCGCTTTGCGCGAGTCGCTGGGGCGCCTCTCCCCCGGGCATCTGGAGCCGCTGCTGCTGCAGGTGGTGGGCGGTTTCAGTTGCGCTGAAATTGCGACCATGATGAAGCTCACCGAAGGCGCGGTGATGACACGGCTGACGCGAGCACGAATGGCGCTGCGCGGACACTCATCGAGCCGTGCGTCTGTAAGGGCGATACGATGAGCTGCCTCGATTTTCGCCGGTCCGTTCTTGCCGGTCCCGGCCTGCGGTCCATGGACTCGCAAGCGCATATCGACGAATGCGCCGACTGCCGGGCCTTCCTCCATCATATCCGCGGACTGGAGAGCAGGATCAGCGAAGCCGTGCTGGTTCCCGTGCCGGAGGGCCTCGAAGAAAGGATTCTCCTCAGAAACGAATCACGTCCACGGATTCGACGTGCGCGCTATGCTGTCGCAGCGGCGATTCTGGTCACTGCAGGCCTGCTCACACAGGGAGTGACCCAGCGCGCACACGAACCGGCCCTCCCCGCAAGCACGGTCGCGGCCGACGAAACGCATGCCGCCGCCATGGCGATCTCGTTCGTGCTCGAGCACGAGCCCAAGCTGCTGCACCAGGACCAGCAAGGAGATCCCGCCGTGTTACGCGAGTCTCTTGCGCGCCTCGGGCTCAGGCTGCCGGACGGCGAGACCACAGTTCGCTACCTGGGAAAATGCCCCGTGCCGGGAGGAACAGGTGATCACGTCGTGCTGTTTGGACCGTGGGGCAAAGTCACCCTGATACTCGTAGCCGATCAGCGCGTGCCCCAGCGCAGTATCGTCTCGGTACGCGAGCAGGTTGCGATCGCCGCGCCTGCGCGCGATGGGGGCTATATCCTGATTTCCGATTCCCTGGCACAGGCAAAGCGTATGGAAGACATGATACTTTAACGGCCGACCGGAGCGTGTTGCGGAGCGCGGCGGGGACATCCGTCCTCCTACGGTCATGGAAGGCGGCATACCGGACTACGAGATCGGTTCGTGGTTCGGTGCCTTCTTGCCGGCCGGCACACCGCCGGCGCAAGAGCAGACGCTGCACAAGGCCTTTCATCGCGCACTCGCCGCACCGGGAATGAAAGAATCCTTCCTGCGTCAGGGCTTCAACATCGTCGGAAGTTCCCCGGAGGAGTTCCGGGCGTCTATCGATGTCGATACACGGAAGTTCTCCCGAATCGTGAAGTCGGCGGGTATCCGGGCTGAATAGCAGACCGCTGCATCATTGTATTGTTATAGAACGCTCGTTCTCATATCATACGGGCCGCTACGCCCGTGCAACGGGATTTCGCGGACGACACAACAAGGAGCGCTCCATGTCCACTCAGGTTGTTTCCGAAGAACAGCTCGACCTGTCCAAACCCATCATCCGCAAGAAGGCAGTCAGCGCAGTGAATCGCGCAACGCTCAGGACGGAGGTTGACTGCGGGGAATATGGGAAGGTTATCACCGACGAGCCGGTCGCCCATGGCGGGACCGGCGAAGGCCCCTCTCCCCTGCAGACAGTTCTGGCGGCCCTGTGCGGGTGCGAGTCCGTGACCTTCGCAAGGACAGCCAGGGAGATGGGGTTTCAGTACGACGGCATAGAGTTTGACGCGATGTACACGATCGACATACGCGGACGGATGGGTGCGCGCTCCGTCGTCCCTCATTTTCAGACAGTGCGCGTGCAGGCCACGGTCCTCACTCAGGAGAGCGAAGACCGGCTGCGTGCGGTGGTGGAAGAAACGGAGGTGCGCTGCCCCGTCCTCAATCTCATCAGGGACGCCAAGGTCAAGACTGAAATGCTGTGGGTGAAGCGCACACCCCAGGCAACGCGCGAGTGAGTCTCATGCGTTGGCGTCCGGACACCGTCATAGTCGCGCTTGTTGTCGCGCTGACCACTTCATCAGCAACGGCGGGCGACTCGTTTCCGCTTCGGCCGGTGAGGCTTGTCGTACCATTCACCGCCGGCAGCGCGAGCGATATCCTTGCCCGCAGCATCAGCCAGCGGCTGAGCATGCGCTGGGGCCAGCCAGTGGTCGTCGACAACCGGCCCGGGGCGGGCGGAACGATAGGAAGCGCGCTCGTCGCAAAAGCCCGGCCTGACGGCTACACGCTCGTCGTCGTGTCAGCCGGTCACATTGCGAACCCCGCGCTTTATCCGACACTGCCCTACGACACGCTCAAAGACTTTCGCGGCGTCACTCCGCTCGCGAATCTCCCCAGTGTGTTGACGGTAGCGAAGGACCGCGCGTCACATCCGTGAAGGGAGCTGGTGACGCTCGCGAAGGCCGTTGCCGGACAATAGGCTGCGCACGCGCCGCAGGAGGAGCAATGAAGTACAGCAACTGCGTTTCGCGGCCAGTGCTCGTTATCGACGAAGTGGACAACATGAATGGCGTGATCGGTGCCGGTATACCGGCACCGATCGTCGACTGGCTGAACCGCACGATATCCGGGATCGTGACGGCGCGCGAGGTCAAGCAGCGTCTCGAAAGCCAGGGTTTCGATCCCGTCGGAAGCTCGGTGCCTGCGTTCGCGGCCTACTTGAGAGCCGAAGCGGGAAAATGGGCTAAGGTCGTGAAAGAATCCGGCGCTCGGGTCGAGTAAAGGGCGGCAGCGCGGATCGTGAGCTCTCGAAGCAAGGCCGACTCCGTCACCCACGCAGTTTTGATCGCCGTGATGAGAACAACCGGAAGTGGCCGCTCTGAAGAAGCGCAGCCCACACTCCCCGCCAGCCGAACGTCGCTCCAACCGCGCGCCGCGCGCGGTCGGCATAGGTGCCCCGAATCGCAGCGCTGCCGTGCTTGCGCGACAGCTCAAGATTCACTGCGGCGCCGATCAGGCCCAAATGGGTGAACGCCTGGGGAAAGTTGCCGAGAAATTCGCCTGAACGAACACTCGCCTCCTCGGCGTAGAGACCGACGTCGTTGGCACGACTCAGCAGGCGCTGAAACAGCGTCTCGGCCTCGTCATGGGCGCCCTCCGCCAGCAGCGCGTCGACCAGCCAGAAACTGCAGACGAAGAACGCACCTTCCTCGCCCGATAACCCGTCTTCGGTGGCGTAGCGCTTCACGAAATCGCCTTCGCGCAGCTCCCGCTCCACCGCCATGCGCGTCGCCGACAGCGCATGCGCGTCCAGCGGAAGGTCCAGCAAGGCACACTGGAGCAGCGCCGCATCTGTCGCTCCTGCGCCTGCCGTGTCGAACGCCTGGACCAGATGGCCTGATGGAGCACGGCCGTGTGCCATCAGGTCGCTCCACATCCGCTGCCGAAGACGCGTCCAATCGGACCGTTCGCCGAGCAGGCGGATCGCCCGGTCGACGACGACCCAGCACATGATCTTCGAATGCACGTAATGCCTCGGAACGGTTCGCGCCTCCCACAGCCCCATGTCCGGCTGCGTATAGCATTCAGCGATAAAGTCGACCATCTGCACGATGCCATCCTCGTCATTGTGCGTGAGCGCACCGCCGAGGGCTTTTCGCATCAGCAGGCCCTCCATGATGTAACCGTAAAGATCGGACTGCCGTTGCCGGTACGCGCCGTTGCCGATGCGCACCGGGCGGCTCGCACCGTAACCCTCGAGATGCACAAGATCGCGCTCCTCGAGTTCTCTCTCCATGGCGATGCCGTACATTACCTGCAGATTCTTGATCGGCTCCTTCAGCACCTCGGTCAAAAACGAATAGAAGCATCGCGCTTCGCCGGAATAGCCCAGCGACCCGAGGGCGTGCAGCGTGAGCATCGCGTCCCGCACCCAGCAGTAACGGTAGTCCCAGTTGCGGCTCCCTCCCAGTTCCTCGGGCAGCGACGTCGTCAATGCGGCCACGATTCCGCCGGAGGGCGCATAAGTCATGAGCTTGAGCACCAAGGCGCTCCGATTTACGGCCGCCTCGTAGGGTCCCCGGTAACGGCAGTAACCGATCCACTCTTTCCAGAACGATTTCGTAACGCCGTACAAATACTCCACACGATCGGCATCGATCTTGCCCCCGGCGCCGAGGGCAATGAATCTCCGCTCGCCCGCCGTCAGGCGCGCCCCGCCTGCGGCATGAGATCCAGTGATGTCGAACGGCATGTCGCTGCAGAGGATCGGCTTCCCCGCTTCCATGCCGATCGCCCCGTCCACCGTCACGAGCGACGGCGCCACACTCGCGAATTGCGACGAAGGTTTGTACTCGGCCCGCATCTCGACGCTTCCCCTGGTGCACTCGATGCGGCGAAGCAGGCAACCCGGCGCGGCAAGATGAACATAATCGTGTAGCCCGGCGTTAACGCAGCGTCCCACCGGCATGAAGTCGATGACGTCCACTTCGCCCTCCGGGGTAACAAAGTGCGTGCGCAGAATATTGGTCCCCGGCAAGTATGCGCGGCGCGTTTCGAACAGCCGGTTTGGTTGCAGTGAGAGATATCCGCCGCGCTCGCGGTCGAGCAGCCGGCAGAAAATCGGCTCGGCATCGAATCGCGCAAGGCAGCACCAGTCGATGCCGCCGTCCGAGGCGACCAGGGCGGTGCCATGGCAATCCCCAATCGCGGCATATTCCTTTATCGGCCTGTATTCCCGATTTCTCAAAGCATTACCTTTCCCAACCTCAGCAAGACTGACGCGCATGACATTGATGCGACGAGCATGCCTTCGTAGACGAAGTGCGACCGACACTGCGTCCAATACTTGCTGTGACCGACGATGCCTTCCAGGTCTTACGCCCGAATGCCGTTTGCCGCTCGCGGCTTCTGCCCTACAATATAGGGTGATAGGAGTAATAATTGTGCCCAGACCCAGGGAATACGACGAACTGGAGCTTTTGGATGACGCCATGGAGACATTCTGGTCTCTGGGCTATGACCGCACGTCCATGGATCAGCTGGTCGAAAACAGCGGCGTAAGCCGGGCCAGCATCTATGCCGCTTATGAAAACAAGCGCGACTTGTTTCTCGCGGGTCTGCAGCGCTACCTCGATTCGATCGTCGAGCAGAACATCCGGCGCCTCAAGGAGGTAACGCCCGCATCGCACGCCGTTCGCCGCTTCTTCACGGACATGGTGAGCGCGTCACCGGAGCGGCTTCTGCGCGGATGTCTTCTGATTAATTCGGCAGTACAACTCGGCACCACCGACCGCGATGCTGCGGCCTTGATTCGCCGCGCGTTCGCACGCGTCGAGCGGGTGATGCACGAGCGCTTGAAGGAAGCGAAGAATGACGGGGACACAGCGGCCGATCTTGACCCCAAGGGACGCGCGCGCCTGCTCATGACCGTCCTGCAGGGCTTGCGCGTAATGGGCCGCGTAGGCACGGATGCCGCGTCCATGCGGGCCGCGGTTGAAGCAGCCCTGGAAGGTATAGGACGTCCGGCCACCAAGGCGGCAAAACGGACGGCTGCACGAGCAAAACACACCACGGCCGGCAAACGTCGGGAAAAGACGTAGCGTTTTCTCTTTTTTTACCTTATTCTGGAACACATGTTCTACTATCCGCAGGCCGGCCAATTCGATAGAGCCGCGCCGCCGGATGAAGAGGCATCATCCGCCGCCACTCATAGTCGCCGCGTCCTCGCCGAGGAATGCCGGAAAAGGGCAAAACGTCGTGAGAGAAGGCCACGTCGAACTAGGCCGACGGCAAACCATAAGGCCGACACACCAAGGAGAAGCACGTGCAGCGAGTGTCACCCGCACCCGAAGATCGTCTTGCCGAGTTCGCGCATGACATGGAAAAGTCAAGAATGCAGCGCGGATACTTCCCCAACAGCTGGCTTACGCTGGCCCGTAAGCCGCGGGTTCTTCGTGCGATTCGCGAGTTGCGTGACGCGGTGCTGGGCGAAGTTGGAGAAGTGCCGCACGCTTTGCGCTTCATGATCGGCGAGGTGGTCAGCAACGCAGCGGGTTGCCGGTACTGCACAGCCCATAACGCCGAAAATGCACACGAACGGGGCGGTGTGGAAGAGCGCAAAGTACGTTCCCTGTGGCAATTCCAGACCAGTCCGGAGTTCACAGAAGCGGAACGCGCGGCGCTTGGTCTCGCACTCGCTGCGGGAAGTTGTCCGCCCTGCGTGACCGACGATCATTTCGAGGCGCTGAAGAGGCATTTTTCCGAAGACGCGATCATAGAGATCGTGTCGGTCATCGCCTACTTCGGCTGGATGAACCGCTGGAACGACACGCTCGCGACTCCCCTCGAAGAGCAGCCGCTCGCCTTCGCGAGGGAACACCTCGCCCAGGCGGGCTGGACCGCCGGCGTACACGCCAAATAACAGCGCGATGAGGTGAAGACGGAAATCCATTCTAGGCAAGGAGCAGAACGATAAGCGCTGTCCGCTTCCCCGGCATGCGGAATGCAGCCTTCTTCAGCAGTTTGAGGGCCGAACATTGGGCCGAGTAGCGATTGCTTCAGGAGATTGCGATGGAAAGCAAGCCCAGTGTCCTGGTGTTCGACGTGATCGAAACCTTGTTTTCTCTGGAGTCGCTTAAACCGCGATTCCAGAAGGTCGGCCTGCCTGCAGAGGCGCTTCCTCTATTTTTTGCCAGGATGTTACGCGACGCATTCGCATCCGAAGTCGCCGGCTCGTACGTGCCGTTCCGCGACATCGCCCGAGCGACGCTGAGAATCACGGCAGCGAATTATGAACTTGCCGTCGACTCAACTCAGATAGACGACGTTATCGCCGGATTCGCCGGGTTGGAGCCGCATCCGGACGTCAGGGAAGCATTCGAGCGAATTCATCTGGCCGAGGTGCGCATACTGACCCTCACCAACGGCTCCGCAGAAAACACTGTAAAGCTCATCGCCAATGCCGGTTTAGCGGACTTCGTCGAGAAGACCATTTCGATCGACACGGTCCGGCATTGGAAACCGCATCGTGATGTCTATCTACACGTGGTTCGGGAAGCCAGTGTCGATGCCGGACGCATAGCGATGATTGCAGCACATGCCTGGGACACCCATGGCGCGAAACAAGCCGGTCTGAGAACCGGTTGGGTGCAGCGCGCCGAAAAGGCGTACTCTGCCGCGCTGTCGCAGCCGGACGCGCAGGGTAAGACGCTCGTCGAAGTGGTAGAAAGACTGCTTGGATAGCGCTGTTTCATACAACCAAGGGAGATAATCGTGAACATTACGCAACGCCTGCCGCTCGCCTTGTTGTTTCTGCGTCTCGGTGTATTTCTCGTCATGCTGATGTGGACGCTCGACAAGCTGATCAAGCCCGACCACGCCTCCAACGTGTTCAAGAAATACTACGGGGTCGGCATCGATACCGGCGTTTTCTATATCGTCGGGATCGTGGAACTGCTCCTGGTCCTGGCCTTCGTCGCGGGGTTCGCGAAGCGCTGGACCTACGGGATCGTCCTAGTCCTGCACGGCGTCTCCACGCTGGCCGCCTTCGGCAACTACCTCGACCCGTGGTCCCATCTGACGTTCTTTGCCGCTTGGCCGGTGCTCGCCGCATGCTTCGCTCTGTATTACTTGCGCGACGCGGATACGCTGATGGCCCTGGACAAAGGAGGCGTTGCCTCGACACGCGCCTCTCTCGCGACGAACTGAACCGTTCCTTCAACTTTCCCTGAACGAGGTCAAGCATGGCGCAAAGCATGACACGAAAGCTCGATGCAGGATCTCCCTTCCCGGAGATTTCCGTGTCACTCCTGGACAATGGCGTTACGTCGGTAAGAACGGCGCTGTCCGGCAGCTGGTCTGTCTTATTGTTCTATCGGGGGCACTGGTGAAGGTTCTGTCGTCAGCAGTTGGCTGACTTCGAGAGCAAATCCGGCGAATTTCGAGCAGCGGGTATCCGCGTGCTCGCCGCATCTGTCGACAGCGAGGAAAACGCTCGCAAGACCGCCGGCGAGCTGCAACTGTCCTATATGATCGGCTACGGCCTGACGGCGGAAGATGTCAGCGCAACGACCGGGGCTTATTACGACGCCGAGAAGAAATATGTTCATGCAACAGGCTTCATCCTGAAGCCGGACGGCGTGACTGTCGGGGCCGTATACAGCACCGGCCCGATCGGGCGATACACGGCAAAGGACGCATTTGACCTTGTGACTGCATTGTCGAAGAAGACCTGAACCGATGAGGCACGGGGTCTTGGAGGCGTCGTCCGTATCCCGTGCCTCTCAACGCATTTCGAGATCCCATCATGCCACTACTTGTCCGGTCAATCTCGCTCTCACTCCTCGGATTCCTCGCGTTCGAACTCAGTGAATCCCAGGCCGCGGACGGCCTTGTGTCCGATAAGAGCCGTTACAGCGCCAAAGAGACGATGGATCGCTTGCTGCCAATCTCGACGCGTTAGCACAGGAAGCCGTGCAGTAGGAAGGCAGAGACGCTTACCGCATATCGTACATCATCTGTTCGCCAACACGGTCGATCTCCTCGACAGAACAGCTGCGATCGCAAGCGGACGTGATAGCAAGCATGCTACAGGCGTGACCCGACGAGCAGATGCACGAGCGCTCTAGCAAATAATCGACCGGCACGATGTCGATAAGAGTGCTCGCCGGCAACGGCACCTGTGCATTTGAAACAGCCAGTAGATATTGCCGGAGGCATCGCACGCTTTTCCCGAATTCTCGAGGAAAAACGCGTGTAAGTTTCTCAGGCCGAAAGGCGTCTTACGTACGCCATGACGCCCCATTCCAGTTCAGCCAGCCGGCGCTACCCGTGGTATGTGCGCCTCATCTTCGCGCTGCAGCGCCGCCGTTACGGCGCGGAGCTCGAATCGGCCAGGCTCTGGGGACGGATACCCAAGGGGTTCCTCGCGCTCACGCTGCTCTATCGCGCGCTCGATCGCAGCTCTTCGCCGATCGATCCCGCGTTGCGCTCGTTGTTGACGGTGCGCGTGTCCCAGATCAATTGGTGCGATTTCTGCGTGGACCTCAATTCCGCGCTCGCGTTGCAGCGACATGTAACCGAAGCGAAGCTCGAAGCCTTGAGCGACTTTGAGCATTCACCCCTTTTCAGCGAACGAGAAAAGGCAGCTCTTGCCTATGCGGAGACAGTCACTCGTTCCAACGCGAAAGTGGGCGAGGCATTGACCGCGAGACTGGGAACACACTTCGACGAGCAGGCACTCGTCGAGCTCACCGCGCTCGTCGCTTTCCAGAACCTCTCCAGCAAATTCAATGCTGCGCTCGGTGTTGCGCCGCAGGGATTCTGTCGCCGTTAGCTTAACAATGGGAAGCCCCCGGCTCTGCCGGGGATACTTACCTTCATGGATGCTTCAAACGCTGCGGACGCCCACATGTCTCGCGATGGCGGCAGCCCAGGCAGCAACATCGAACCCGGGAGAACCGACGATCGTGCGAAAGACAACGGTACCCTTCTCATCGATCAGATAGAGCCGATCCGGAAGCGCGGCATAGAGTCTATCGACTTCGTTCGTCATATGGTCGATGAGCATCGGCATCTTCAGATTGAGACGTGCGACACAGACGTGGGCGAGTTCTTCGCGCTCCTCGATGGACGTCGGCTGTGCGTACAAAATGCCATCCGTGAGATTTTGTGCTGCCTGACGGCCATCCGTCGGATGCGCCTCCTGAATATAGACGCAATAAAACTGGACGCGCTCCTTGAACGCTTCGTAGATTTCGTTCAGGCGCACGGCCTGAGCACGGAACGGCGGTCAAGTGTACGATCCGAACACGAGCGTGACCGGTTTGCCGCGTGCCGATGACAGCCGAAAGTGTTCGCCACTGCGCTCACCTGCCGGCGTGAGCCGCTCGAGCTCAAAGTCAGGCGCAACCTCGCCCACCTTGGGGGCCGCCCGGTCTCGCAGCGCCCGTTCTCGCACCTCGGCTTCATATCGCTCGAGATACTGCTCGCGGGAAAGGCCCACGCTTTCCCAGCGCTCGGGGCACAGCGATTCGGGTGGCGGATAAGACGTGCCTAGCCATTTCGCTTCAGACATTGCTTTCTCCCGTGCGATCGGGGCTGCTGCTTTGAAGCGTTTTGCCCGCGCGCAACATCGCCAGCACTTCCTCGGTAACGGTCCTTGCCAGCACGTCTGGTGCTACGCGTACGTCGCAGCACGGTGAGGAGGCATATCGACAAGAACCACCGTAAGCCGTAATTCGCGAAGCGCTCCATAGCTGCTTGCGATGATCAACCTACTTTCCATAGATACCGCGAAGCCCCGGAATTCTCGACCCCATCCGGTCTGACCGCGCCATCTCGTCTTGCGGTGTGCGCTCGTTGCTCGCGTCGGACCCGAGCGAAAGTCTTCTTGAGATCCGTTTGAACGCTTGATGTGTAGTGAAATGAGCGGTCAAGAATGGATTTCATAGAGGCTCCTTGTCACGATGCGATGCGAGTTTCATGTCTGTATGGCGATAGACGGACGCGCGGCCTGAAACCTTACACGCTTCAGGAAAGATTGCACTGTCGCGACCTCTTCAGTTCGCGTTACGAATTGCGGTGCGGCCGTGACGGCGACGCACCAGGTACTTTATAAGAACGAACAGCAAGAGTCCCGTTATACCGAGGTAAATCACGACGGCCCGCGTGTCCTCGAGCCGATCGGCGAGGGGCGTGACCTCGCGCGCGAATACGCGTCCCGTGGCGACACCCAAAGCCGCCCAAAGAACTGCACCGATGCCATCATAGAGTGAGAAGAGCCGGTACGGCACGCCCGACATTCCAGCCATCGGGACCGCGAAGGTTCTGAAGCCCGGCACGAGGCACGCGTGGATTAGGGAGAGAGATGTAAGGTTTCGGCCCGATGCACGGTCTCTCGTGAAAGAAGCACATGAGGACTTGGGCTCATCACGGTCGTCAGGTAAATGACAATGGAACTATGCGAGGATGTAATTTTTCTCACCGCAACTCATTCGCCACAGCAACGAATGCTTCTATCACTTGCATGGTCATCTTGACTCGTACGTAAGGATCAGACCTTATCGCCGTCAATGATCACAGCAACAACAGCAACACCAAACGAGAGCACACGCACTACTCGTTAGAACAAGTGCTCGTTCATTAGACCGCTAAAGGTTTAGGCTTCAGCACGTAGCGATCGCTGGATTGTTACTCTGTGCTGGAATGGTGATGGCATCGGACTTCCCGAGTTCGGTGAATGAATCGTCATTCCCGGATTGGCTTGCCTGTGATATCCAACAAGGAAGCGTAGCAGCCAATGCAGACCGCGTCGGCACCACCTTCCCCAGCAGCGTAAGCGAGGTCGGTCCGGTCCAGGCATCTGGGAGCGCAACGCCATATCCGAATGCTGACATATGCGAGCGTGGCGTTCCGCTTTCAGGATTCGCGGCTTCTTCGTAACAAACAGGATCGGGTGGATGACCGCGTAGGGCAAAAGGACGCGGGCGGCCAGCTTGAGTCTGGCCGCCTTTGCTGAATCCGTAAGGATTCCTTCAATTGCGCGACATATCGTGGGCAGTCCATGAAGGAAGCAGGTACCCCGTGAGCACGATGCAGATTATCCTCATACTGGTCCTACTGGGGGCGATCGGCCTGTTCGCGCTCCTAGCAAGAGCGGGCACGAACCTGTACAAGGCGCGCCAAGTTCCGCGGCGTTACCCGCGGCCAAGTCAGTTCGATCGAGACCTGGTCGTCATCGGTGCCGGGTCCGGCGGCCTCGTGAGTGCCTATGTTGGTACGGCCGTCAAGGCCAAGGTGAGTCTGATCGAGAAACACCGCATGGGCGGTGACTGTCTGAACACCGGTTGTGTGCCTTCGAAGGCCCTCATCCGATCCGCGAAGTTCCTGTCGCACGCAAGTCGCGCTCAGGAATTTGGATTTGATTCAGCGCAGGTCAATTTCGATTTCGCACGCGTAATGGAACGCGTTCAGCGAGTCATCTGCAGCGTCGCACCGCACGACTCGGTGGAACGCTACACGGCGCTCGGCGTGGAGTGCATTCAGGGTGAGGCGAGAATCAGCTCACCCTACAGCGTCGAGGTCAACGGCCGCAGCCTGAGCACGCGCAACATCATTGTGGCCACCGGCGGCCGACCGCATGTCCCGGCCATCCCAGGCATCGAGCGGACCGGCTACTGGACCTCGGACAGCATCTGGAATATGCGCACGCTGCCGCGCCGCTTGCTGGTGCTGGGAGGTGGACCGATCGGCTGCGAACTCGCGCAGTGTTTCGCCCGCTTCGGGAGCCACGTTGTCCTGCTGCAGCGCGGTGCTCTGCTGCTGAAGCGGGAGGATCCGGAGTTTTCCGGGATGCTTGTGGACCGCATGCAAAGTGAAGGTATCGCAGTGCGGTTGGGACACACACCCAAATTCTTCCGCTTCGAAAATGGGCAAAAATTCCTCGTGGCCGAGCACGCCGGTGTGGAGGTTGAGATCGAATTCGACGAAATGCTCGTCGCCATCGGCCGGCAGGCGAACAGCCGCGGTTTCGGTCTCGAGGAGCTGGGTGTGCCTCTGCGCAAGGATGGCACCATCGAAGTCAACGCCTATATGCAAACGCTCTATCCGAACATTTACGCTGTGGGCGACGTGGCGGGTCCGTACCAATTCACCCATACGGCCGCGCATCAAGCACTGTATGCCGCGGTGAACGGCCTGTTCGGAACCTTCAAGAAATTCCGCACCGATTACTCGGTGATCCCCTGGGCCACCTTCACGGATCCCGAGATCGCACGCGTGGGACTGAACGAACAGGAGGCTCGGGAACGTGGGGTTCCCTATGAGGTCACCACCTTCCCCCTCGACGAGCTGGATCGGGCCATTGCGGATGAAGAGGCGCATGGACTCGTCAAAGTTCTAACTGTGCCCGGCAAGGACCGCATCCTGGGTGTGACCGTCGCGGGCGAACATGCCGGCGACCTCCTCGCCGAATTCGTGATCGCGATGCGCCACGGTCTGGGGCTCAACAAGATCGCCGGCACCATCCACATCTATCCGACCTTGGCCGAGGCCAACAAATATGCCGCCGGCAAATGGAAGCGCGTGCATGCACCGCAGAGACTGCTTGCCTGGGTCGAGCGCTACCATGCATGGCGCCGAGGCGATGCGAGACGAAAGGCTTCACGGCCAGGCTATTTTCCGTTTTCCTAATCGTTCGAACGTAAGCGCAATTGAGGGAGCAGAGCCTATGCCTCAGTGCCATCTTGGACGGAACCAGTGCAGCGTATTCGAACGAGCCATCGAGCGTGAATGGCTCGTCACCAATGGCATCGGCGGATTTGCCTCGGGGACGATTAGCGACACCAACACGCGTCGTTACCATGGGCTGCTGACCGCTGCGCTCGCGCCGCCGATCGGCCGAACGCTGCTCATCGCGGGGATCGAGATTTCTGTTCAGTACGCGTCCCGAAAGTATGACCTCGCCGCCCATGAGTTCGGCGACGAAACGATTGCGCCGCAAGGCTATCGGTATCTGGAGTCGTTTCACCTCGATCATGGCATGCCGGTCTGGCGCTACGCCTTTGCCGATGCCCTGCTGGAGAAGCGCGTCCTGATGCAGCGCGGACACAACGCAACCTATGTAAATCTCCGCGCCCTGCGCGCGAGCGATAGTCTGAGTCTGGAATTGACTCCGCTGTGTGGCTATCGCGATTACCATGCGCACAGCCATGGCGGGTGGCCGCTCGGCGTGCGAGACATCCCGGACGGTTGCGAGATCGAGGCCTTTCCCGGGGCACAGCCGTACCGGCTGCGATGCGCCGGCGCGTCCTTCATATCGGACCCGGCCTGGCACTGGAATTTCAAACATCGCGCGGAAAGTTCACGTGGACTGGACGATACCGAAGACCTGTTCCGGCCGGGCAGGTTTCTGGTGTCTCTCGGCTCCGGCGAACAGGTGACAGTCGAACTGTCCGCCGGATCGGGAACGCCGGCGCATTTCTCCGATCTTCGTAGTGAAGTCGAGCGTCATGCCGACGTCCTGATCGCGAGCCTGCCCGACACAGTACCGGACTGGGTGCAGCAGCTCGCGCTGGCGGCCGATCAGTTCCTCGTCGACCGTTATCAGAACAATCACGTCATCGGCAAGACCATCATCGCCGGTTACCCTTGGTTCAGCGACTGGGGCCGCGACACCATGATCGCCCTGCCGGGCCTGACGCTCGTCACCGGACGCTATGCGGTGGCCGCATCGATCCTGCGCACCTTCGCCGAGCATGTCAGCGACGGCATGCTGCCCAACCGCTTTCCCGAAAACGGCGAAAAAGCGGAATACAACAGCGTCGATGCGGCGCTATGGTATTTCCATGCGCTCGATCAATACACCCGCTACAGCGGCGACTCGACGCTTGCTGCTCAACTCTACCCCGTACTGTGCGACATCATCGCATCGCATCGGCGTGGGACACGCTACGGCATTGCCATGGATGCGGCTGATGGTCTGCTGGCAGCGGGTCAGGACGGTGTCCAATTGACCTGGATGGATGCCAAGGTCGGCGACTGGGTGGTCACCCCGCGTATCGGCAAGTGCGTCGAGATCAACGCGCTGTGGTACAACGCGCTGAAGGTGACGGAAGGATTCGCCAAAATGCTGGGCAAGAACGCTGAGGCGACCGACTACGCCACCACCGCCGCACAGGTGCAGGGCAGCTTCGGGCGTTTCTGGAATCCGCATCGAACTGCCCTGTATGACGTGATCGACGGGCCCGAGGGCGACCCCGGCGTCGACGGGCGTAACTATGACGGCCGTCTGCGGCCGAACCAATTGTTTGCGGTCTCTTTGCCGCACAGCCCGCTCGACGCGACGCAGCAGAAGGCCGTGGTCGATGTTTGCGCGCGCGAGCTGCTGACCTCTCACGGCCTGCGCAGTCTCGCTCCTGGAGAACAAGGCTATGTAGCGCATTACGCGGGTGGGCCGCTGGAGCGCGACGGCGCCTATCATCAGGGAGCCGTATGGGCCTGGCTGATCGGGCCGTTTGTCGATGCGCATTACCGCGTGTATCGCGATGGCGAGACCGCGCGTTCATTCCTGGAACCTCTCGCTCTGCATATCGAGGCTGCCGGCGTGGGTAGCATCAGCGAGATCTTCGACGCCGAACCGCCGTTTTCCGCGCGCGGCTGTTTTTCCCAGGCCTGGAGCGTCGCCGAATTGCTGCGCGCCTGGCTGGTGCTGCACAGCCACGTGGAGCCTCCGAAGTCCAACCATCGCTCCGGGCACAATCATGTCAAGAAAAGCAAGTAAGACATCTACCCCCAAGGTAGCAGACGGAAGTCATGACAAAGAGAACCTGCGCATGCAGGCACAGAACAGCAAGGCTGCTGCCTGGGATCTTTGGGGTCCTTACTTGAGCGAGCGCCAGTGGGGCACCGTGCGCGAGGACTACAGTGCGCACGGCGAGGCCTGGGAGCACTTCAGTCACGATTTGGCGCGCAGCCGTGCCTACCGTTGGGGCGAAGACGGCATCGCCGGCATCAGCGATAAACAGCAGCGTCTGTGTCTCGCCCTGGCCCTATGGAACGGCCGGGATCCCATTCTGAAGGAGCGTCTGTTCGGCTTGACCAACGGCGAGGGAAATCATGGCGAAGACGTCAAGGAAATTTACTACTACCTGGACGCAACACCCAGCCATTCGTATCTGAAGATGCTCTACAAATATCCGCAGGCGGAATTTCCCTACGCACAGCTCGTCGAAGAGAACCGTCGCCGCGGCAAGGAGCAGCCCGAATACGAATTAATGGACACCGGTGTCTTCGACGATGATCGCTATTTCGATGTGTTCGTCGAATATGCCAAGGCGGACGTCGACGACATTCTCATGCAGATCACAGCGCACAACCGCGGCCACGAGGAGGCGCCACTGCACATCCTGCCGCAGCTCTGGTTCCGCAATACCTGGAGCTGGGGCTACGATCCAGCCCGGCCCACGCTCTCGGCGGACAAATGCCGCTGCATAGTCGTGAATCACCGGAAGCTCACCGACTACTACTGGCACCTGGATGAAAATCCGGACCTGCTGTTTTGCGACAACGACACCAACGTACGGCGGCTCTATGAAACGCACGAAGCCGGATATTTCAAAGATGCCTTTCACGACTACGTCATCCATGGCGACCATCGCGCCGTGAATCCGCAACAAAGCGGCACCAAGGCCGCCGCGCAATACGTTTTCACCGTGCCCGCGCACGGCAAGGTCGAGGTGCGCGTGCGCCTGGCTAAAGGTCCGAATCCACACCCGTTCCGGGATTTCTCAGAAGTCATGCAGCGGCGGCGTGACGAGGCTGACGATTTTTATGCAGGCATCCAGGCCAACCAGCCCGACGCCGACAGCAGGCTGATCCAGCGCCAGGCATTGGCCGGGATGATCTGGAGCAAACAGTTCTACTACTACGACATACCGCAGTGGCTAAAAGGCGACCCGGCCATGCCGCAACCGCCGCTCACGCGGCGGCACGGCCGAAACAGTGAATGGTTCCATCTGAACAATGCCGACGTCATATCGATGCCGGACAAATGGGAATACCCGTGGTACGCAGCCTGGGACCTCGCCTTCCACTGCGTGGCTCTTGCCATAGTCGATCCCTCCTTCGCCAAGAATCAGCTGCTGACGATGACACGAGTCTGGTATATGCACCCCAATGGGCAGATGCCGGCCTACGAATGGGCCTTAGGCGACGTCAACCCGCCGGTGCACGCCTGGGCCGTCTGGGAAATCTACAAACTGGAACGCGATGCCAGGGGCGGCGATGGCGACCGGAATTTCCTGGAACGGGAACTGCACAAACTGATCGTCAACTTCACTTGGTGGGTCAACCGCAAGGACACCGAGGGACACAACATATTCCAGGGTGGCTTTCTCGGCCTGGACAATATCGGCGTGTTCGACCGCAGCGCGCCGCTACCCACGGGCGGCCACATCAATCAGGCCGACGGCACCAGCTGGATGGCCATGTACTGCCTGAACCTGATGCGCATCGCCCTGGAGCTGGCGCAGTACAACCATACTTACGAGGATATCGCGACCAAGTTCTTCGAACACTTCCTCTATATCGCCGCGGCAATGAACAATATCGGCAATCAGGGCATCGGCATGTGGGACGAGGACGACCAGTTCTTCTACGATGTATTACGTTTTCCGGACGGCGCGATGATACCGCTCAACGTGCGCTCGATGGTCGGCTTGATCCCGCTGTATGCCGTCGAGATACTCGAACCCGAGCTGCTCGAGCGAGTGCCGGACTTCAGTCGGCGGCTGGAATGGTTCCTGAATTACCGTCCTGACCTCGCTGCCCTGGTATCGCACTGGAACGAGCCGGGCCGCGGCAACAGGCGCCTGCTGTCGCTGTTGCGCGGCCACCGCATGAAAGGGCTGCTCAAGCGCATGCTCGACGAGACCGAGTTCTTGTCCGACTACGGGATACGATCGCTCTCACGCGCGCACCTGGACGATCCCTACGTTTTCTCCTGCATGGGCCACCGGCTCAGCGTGCAGTATCAACCGGGCGAATCCGAGTCCGAAGTGTTCGGCGGCAATTCCAATTGGCGCGGACCTATCTGGTTCCCGGTTAATTATCTGCTGGTGACCTCGCTGCGACGATTCGCGGAATACTACGGACCCGAATTCCGCATCGAGTACCCGACCCGCTCGGGGCAGCACTTCTCCATCGACGAGGTGGCCGACGCGGTGGCGGAGCGACTGACTCGCCTGTTTCGCCGCGACGCTGCGGGTCGCAGAGCTCTCTTCGGCACAGACGAGAAATTTCAGACCGACCCGCACTTCCGCGATTACATTCTGTTCTACGAATGTTTTCACGGCGATACCGGACGCGGTGTCGGCGGCTCGCATCAGACCGGCTGGACAGGCTTGATCGCGAGGCTGCTGCAACCGCACAAGCACAATTGATCTGAAGCCTCCCGAACCGCGCCGATTCAGCCGCGAACCTGGCGAGATCGTGAAACCACGGCGAAAGCCGCTACGGCTGCAGCGCGTCGGCTACCGCGCTGATGTGAAATTCTTCCGGGCACTTGTATGGAACCGGCTGAGTCTTGCAGCGGCGGCCGCGTCCGCAATCAGTGTGAATCGACCCCAAGCCGGACGAATCAGTTGTGCGGGGAAACGTGCCGGCCGGTATGGGCCGTCGATCACAGCGGCAAGCGCGTCCGCCTTGTCGGCACCGGATACCAGAAACACGGCGTGTCTGGCATTGTTGAGCACGGGAACAGTAAGCGTAATTCGCACGGCTCGCCGTTTTTCGATCCGGTTCGGCACGACCAGGCGGCAACGCTCCCCAAGGGCCGGCGTTCCCGGAAACAGCGACGCCGTGTGGCCGTCGGTGCCAATTCCGAGCAACACCAGGTCGAAGCACGGGTATTCTCCTTCGGCCAGATCGAAGAACTCGCGCAGCGCTCGCTCGTAGCTGCGTGCAGCCTCATCGGACTCCGCCAGTTCGCTCGCAATGCGATGCACATTGCTTGCCGGTACCGGGACTCTCGAAAGCATCGCCTCCATGGCCATGCGATAATTGCTTTCGGCATGCGAGGGAAGGACGTGACGCTCGTCACCCCAGAAAAAATGCGACTGCTCCCAAGGCATAGTCTCGCGCCAGACGCGTTCCTCTGCGAGCAGGCCATATAGCGCTCGCGGCGTCGACCCGCCCGCGAGCGCGACTGCGAACCGGCCGCTGTCTGTGACCGCGCGGCGCGCAGCGCGCACGAACAACTCTGCCGCCGTGCGGAAGAGTTCCGCAGGCTCCCGCACAATCTGGATTTCGGGCACCATTCGCGCCGATTGCGTGGTTATAGGCAAGTGGTCATTTCACTTCGAGTTCAGCTCCAAAGTCCCATCCGCAGGGCAGCGTAGCGAGCTGCGCCATGCAGCGCGGTCTTCGGATTCAGGATCACGCGCACCGGCATCGATTCGAGCAGCGGCTGCATGCGCCCTTTTGCGACAAACGCGCGCATGAACGCGCCGTCCCGCAGCTTGTCGATGATCTTCGGCGCGATGCCACCGCCGATGTAAACGCCGGCGAAGGCCATGAACTTCAACGCGACGTTGCCTGCCTCGGCGCCGTAGATCGAGACGAACAACTCAAGCGCATCCATGCACAGCTTGCAGCGGCTCTCCAACGCGGCCTGGGCGATCACCGCAGCCGCGTCTTGATCCCGCATGGCCTCTGCGACGGTGGGCGTTTCCTTGCCGCGGCCGGAATCGCGCAGGAATTCGTAGATGTTGCGCAGACCCGGTCCGGACAGCACGCGTTCGTAGCTTACGCGTCCGAACTTGTTCATCAGGTGGCGCAACAGCTCGATTTCGAGCGCATCGCGTGGCGCGAAGTCGGCGTGCCCACCTTCGCAGGCGAATGGGCGATGACGTTCGCTGTCCCAAAATAACCCGGCTTCGCCCAGACCCGTGCCTGCGGCAATGACCGCAGTATTACCCTTGGCTACGGGAGTGCCTGCATTGAGCATCAGCACATCGTCCCGCCCGAGCGCAGCGATGCCCCAGGCGTTCGCCTCCAGATCGTTGATCAACGTAACAGCGTCCAGGCCGAGCCGCCGGGCCAATACCGGGGCCTCGATCTCCCACGGCAGATTCGGCGTCTTCACGCGCCCGTCGCGCACCGGGCCGGCGATACCGAAGCATGCGCACACGACGCGCAATGCGTGCGCTGCGACGAATTCTTCGGCAATGTCACCCAGGCCGCCGTACTTGCCGCTCGGGTAGTCCTTCTCTGCGACGACGCGCAGGGCGCCGCGCACGACTTCGAAGGCGGCAAAGCGCGCCGAAGTGCCGCCTATGTCTCCTGCCAGAATCATGGCCGCATCTTCCCCCATGCGCGGCCGTCGCGCGCGAGCAATTCCTCTGCTTCAGAAGGCCCCGCTGTCCCGGCCGCATAGTTTGGGAAGCTACGCGCTGGAAGCGCACTCCACACATCGAGTACCGGCTGAATCAACGCCCAGCCGGCCTCAACCATGTCGGCACGCTGGAACAGCGTTTGGTCGCCAACCATGCAGTCGTACAACAGCCGCTCGTATCCAGTGCTCGGATGCATGCCGAAGCAGTCGGCATAGCTGAAATTCATCTGAACCTCGCTCTGCCGCATCACGGTCCCGGGCAGCTTCGCGCCAAATGTGAGCGCAATGCCTTCATCGGGCTGGATGCGGATCACCAGCCGGTTCTGCGTCGGATTGCCCGCGCCAGCCTTGCGAAACAGCATGAACGGCGCACGCTTGAACTGGATCGCAATCTCGGTGCAGCGCTTGGCCATGCGCTTGCCGGTACGCAGATAGAACGGCACGTCGGCCCAGCGCCAGTTGTCGATCGTGAGCTTCAACGCGGCATAGGTCTCGGTGCGCGAATCCGGCACCACGCCGGGTTCGCTGCGGTAGGCGGGCACCGCTGCGTTGTCCTGCCGGCCGTCGCCGTACTGGCCCCGCACGGTCCTCGACAGCACATCCTCCGGGGAAAACGGCTGAAGCGCGTGCAGAACTTTTGCCTGCTCGTCGCGCACCGGATCTGCGTCAAATGAGGACGGCGGTTCCATCGCTGTCAATGAGACCAGCTGAGACAGGTGGTTAGGCACCATGTCGCGCAGCGCGCCTGCCGTTTCGTAGTAGCCGCCGCGCCGCTCGACGCCGACGGTCTCCGCCGCGGTAATCTGCACGTGGTCGATATAGCGCCGGTTCCAGACCGGCTCGAAGATGCCATTGCCGAAACGAAATACCATCAGGTTCTGCACCGTCTCCTTGCCGAGATAATGATCGATGCGATAGATCTGGCGTTCGCCGAGCACCTGCTTGATCTCAGTGTTGAGCGCGCGAGCGGAATCGAGATCGCGGCCGAAAGGCTTCTCGACGATGACACGGCGCCACTGACCGTTGGCCTCTTTCGCGAGGCCGGCAACTCCCAGGTGACGCACAATCGTGCCGAAGAACTTTGGCGCGACCGCCAGATAGTGGAACAGATTGCCGTGCGCTCCGTGCTCTACGGACGCTTCGGTGATGGTTTTCGCCAGCGTCCGGAAGGCCTCGGCATCGTCGAACGACCCACGCACGTAATAGATACGGCGTCTGAACCATTCCCAGATCTCTTCGTCGATCGGGCGGAACGAAAATTCTCTGATGTCCCGGTTAAGCTGTTCGCGGAAGCTTTCGGTATTGAAATCGGTGCCGGCGAAGCCGATCACGACGAACTGGCGGGAGAGCAGATTGTCGAGCGCGAGGTTGTACAGCGCCGGAATCAGCTTGCGCTTGGTGAGATCGCCGCTGGCACCGAAGATCACCATCGCGCAGGAATCGGAAGGCCGCGCCGGTGCGGCAGTGACAAGGCTCGTCGATTCGGGAGGGTTCATTATGCAGTCCTCGTCATTGACCGATACCGGCACGCAACGTCAACCACCGGCCGGGCGCTCGACGTGGCCGCCGAATTCAAAGCGCATGGCGGAGAGCAACCGGGCGGCAAATTCGTCCTCGCCGCGCGAGGCGAAACGCTGGTACAGGGCTGCGCTCAGCACCGGCACCGGAGCGCCTTCGTCGATAGCGGCGTTCACGGTCCAGCGGCCTTCGCCCGAATCGGAAACGTGTCCGGAGAACCGCGAGAGATCCGGCTCTTTGACCAGGGCGATCGCTGCCAGATCGAGCAGCCAGGAAGACACGACACTGCCACGACGCCATAATTCGGCGATGTCGGCGAGGTTGAAGTCATACTGGTAGTGCTCGGGGTGCCTCACCGGAGTCGTTTCGGCATCGACTGCACGTTCGTGTTTGCCGACATTGGCATGACGCAAAATATTGAATCCTTCCGCATACGCGGCCATCAGGCCGTACTCGATGCCGTTGTGCACCATCTTGACGAAATGTCCGGCCCCTGCGGCACCGCAATGCAGGTAGCCCGATTCAGAAGTACCGCCCGCCTTCTCGCGGCCCGGCGTGCGCTCAATAGCGCCGCGACCCGGTGCAAGCGTCTTCAGGACCGGATCGAGGCGCGCGACCGCATCTTCCGATCCGCCTGCCATCATGCAGTAGCCGCGTTCAAGACCCCAAACCCCGCCACTGGTGCCGATGTCGACGTAATGAATGCCCTTGGGCGCCAGTTCCCTGGCACGGCGAATATCGTCGGTGTAATGCGAATTACCGCCATCGATAACGAGATCGTCCCGGGAAAGCCCGATAACAAGTTCCACGAGCGTCGCATCGACCGCCGCAGCGGGAACCATCAGCCAGATGGCGCGCGGCGGCGTGAGCTTCGCCACGAACTCCTCGAGTGATGCAGCGCCGACCGCACCTTCTCCGGCAAGCATTTCCACCGACTTCGCATTGCGGTCGTACACGACGCATTGGTGGCCACCACGCATTAGACGCCGCGCCATATTCGCGCCCATTCGACCCAGGCCGATCATTCCGATTTGCATGATTGTTCTCCTTTGGACTGGCGAGTGAATGTAACGCTGTAGCGATGACGGCGAGCGTGGGAGCACGAGAGTGCGGTGTCTAGGAGTTTGTCGGACTTGGGGTTCGACAAAGTCCTAAGGCAAAACCGCCAGTACAAAAATTGAAGAATGGAAAACTCATCTTTAATCCTCATCTCTCTTCCGATCCTGTGTTCGTGGAAACCAAATGGTTCGGCCTTATCTCAAATCATCCGGCGGTTTTGCTTTTAGCAGCCTGTCGACGACTAAGTCAGACAGGCTGCTAGCGGTTCACGCGTGCCGGCGACGAGGACCTGCGGCGGCTATCCACGGCACCGAGCAGTTTATCGAATGCTTCCGAGAACAGAAGCAGGCCCTCATCGAGCAGTTTGTCGGTGACCTGTTCCATCGAAATCCCGACTTGGGCGAGCCGAGCTATTGTGTCACTCGCCGCCCCGATGCACTCGGTGAGGCTAGCCCGGGCACGACCGTGGTCGCGAAAGGCCTCGAAGGTGGCGGGTGGGATCGTATTCACAGTATCCGGGCCGATCAACTCCTCGACATAGACGACATCGCGATAGGTTGGGTTCTTCGTGCCAGTGCTTGCCCACAGCACGCGCTGCGTCTGGGCGCCCTTTGCGGCAAGTGCAGCCCAGCGCGCTCCGCTGAACAGCGTGCGGTAGCGCTGGTAGACCAGCTTGGCGTTCGCGATCGCGACTTTCCCGAGCAGGCTGCGGAGCATATCGGCCTCAGCCGGATCCACGCCTGCTTCGAGCCGCGCCGAGATGAGCGCGTCGATTGCCGTGTCAATCCGGCTGACGAAAAAACTGGCGACACTTGCAACGCGGTCGAGCCGACCGCCGGCCGTCGCGAACCGCTCCAACCCGGCGATATAAGCCTGTGCCACATGCTCGTAGGCGCTCTGCGAGAACAGTAGCGTGACATTGACATTGATGCCTTCGGTAACGAGTTGCTCGAAGGCGGGAATCCCTTCGGGCGTAGCCGGTACTTTGATCATCACGTTCTCCCGCGCGACCGCCTGCCACAGTCTTCTCGCTTCGGCGAGCGTTCCCTGGGTGTCACGTGCCAGGTAAGGAGATACTTCAAGGCTCACGTAACCGTCGCGTCGGTGGCTGGCGGCATAGATCGACCGCAGGACGTCGGCTGCGTCCCGGATGTCGCTGATCGCGAGCTGCTCGTACGCGGACTTGGCATCAAGGTTCTGCGCATGCAGGGTATGGAGGGCATCGGCGTAGTCGGCACTCCCGGTAATCGCTTTTTCGAATATCGCGGGGTTCGACGTGATGCCGCGCAATCCATCATCGTCGAGCAGGCGCCTCAACTCGCCGCTCGTGATCAGGCTTCTGCGGATAGAGTCGAGCCATACCGATTGACCCAGGCCGGCGAGCGCCTTGAGCGGGTTGGTCGTGCCGGTTGCAGTGGTTTCCATTCAGATTTCCTTGAATCGTGATTTGGACAAAACAAACGCGCATCCGCTCAACCGTCGCGCCGCAGCAGTTGCCGTTGAGCCGCGGCGACGACGTTTCCAGAGGTAAAGCCGAACTTCTTCCGCAATTCCTTGAGTGGCGCAGATACACCGAACGTTCCCATGCCAATGATTTCACCGGCCGGCCCCGCATACCGCGCCCAACCGAAGGTCGATGCCTGCTCAACCGCCACGCGCGCGCGGACGTTCGGCGGTATCACCGCGGCGCGGTACTCGGCGCTCTGCTTCTCGAACAACTCCCATGAAGGCATGCTGACGACGCGAGCCTTGACGCCGTCGGCAGTCAGTTTCTCGTACGCCTCAACACATAACGCCACTTCGCTGCCGCTCGCAAGCAGCAGCACGTCGGGGCTGCCGGATTCCGAGTCAGCAAGTACGTAGGCACCCTTCGCGAGGCCCGTCGCAGCCGCATACTTGGCGCGATCAAACGTCGGCAGCGACTGTCGCGACAGCGCCAGCGCTACTGGTTGATGCTTGAGTTGCATGATCAGGCGCCAGGCTTCTGTTGTTTCGTTCGCATCTGCCGGGCGCAGCGTAATCAGCCCGGGGATGGCGCGCAGCGAGGCGATCTGCTCGACGGGTTGATGGGTCGGCCCGTCTTCGCCAACGCCGATGGAATCGTGTGTAAAGATGTAGATGACCGGGATTTCCATCAAAGCGGACAGACGGATCGCGGGACGCATGTAGTCGCTGAATATCAGGAAACCGGACCCGAATGCACGCACCTTGGAGAGCGCCATGCCATTTAGCAGCGACCCCATGGCGTGTTCGCGAATGCCGAAGTGAAAGTTGCGCCCGCCACGGCCCGCCGCGCTGAAATCTCCGGCGCCGTCGAAGGTGAGCCGAGTCTTGGTCGAAGGTGCGAGGTCGGCTGAACCGCCGAGCAGCCACGGCAGATTCCTCGCGATGGCGTTGAGTACCTTTTGCGACGCGTCCCGGCCGGCGATGCCCTTCGGATCTGGGGGAAACGTCGGCAGTTCGCGGTCCCAGCCTTGCGGCAGTTCCCGCCGCTGCATCTGCATCAGTTGCGCAGCGAGCCCCGGTTCGCTTTGGCGGTACCGCTCGAACAGGGCCATCCACGTCGAGCGGGCTTCGCGCCCGCGCGCGCCGATACCACGCGCGAAGTGCTCGCACACGCCATCGGGCACCAGGAACTGTGCATCTTCAGGCCAACCGTAATTGCGTTTGGTGAGGCGGATTTCCTCCGCTCCGAGCGGCTCGCCGTGGGCGGCGGACGTGTCATGCTTGTTCGGCGATCCGTAGGCGATGTGGCTGTCGACGATGATGAGCGTCGGGCGGTCAGTGGTGGCGCGAAAGGTATCGAATGCGCGCTCGAGCATTTTCAGATCGTTTGCGTCGCCCACGCGTGTGACGTTCCAGCCGTAGCCGATGAAGCGTGTGGCCACGTTCTCGGAAAACGCCAGATCGGTATGACCTTCGATGGTGATCTTGTTGTTGTCGTAGACCCAACACAAGTTAGCGAGCTTCAGGTGTCCGGCGAGCGATGCGGCCTCGCTCGACACACCCTCCATCATGCAGCCATCGCCACACAGTGCGTAGACGTCGTAGCCGAACATCTCGAAACCAGGGCGGTTGAAGTATTGCGCCTGCCACTGCGCGGCGATCGCCATGCCGACGCTCGTTGCCACCCCCTGGCCCAGTGGGCCGGTAGTCGTCTCGACGCCCGATGTCCACCGGTATTCCGGGTGGCCTGGGCACTTGCTTTCGAGTTGGCGAAAGCGCCTGATGTCGTCAAGCGTCACGGCTGCCTCGCCGAGGCGCTCGTATTGCGGGTTGACGGCTTTAACACCAGTCAGATGCAGCATCGAGTACAACAGCATAGAGGCATGGCCGATCGACAGCACGAAGCGATCGCGGTCCGGCCAGATCGGGTCGTCCGGGTCGAAGCGAAGGAAGCGCTGCCAGAGCGTATAGACGACGGGAGCCAAGGCCATAGCTGTGCCCGGGTGCCCGGAGTTGGCCTGCTGAACCGCATCCATTGCCAGCGTGCGGATCGTGTTAATGCAGATCAAATCGCAGTTTTTCTCAGAAGGCTCGTGCACTACCAGTTCTCCCGTTCTTGCTCTTTATTCCGGACTACTGCGTTGCCCCGCATGTGGAGGATAGGAACTGCTCGACTGAAGCGATAGTCGCTGACGCACCCGCCAGCCTTACAGGTGCTGACGACTGTGCGGGCGTAGAGCTCGAAGCAGTCTACTCAGGCACCGGCGTTCCCTTCCAGCCGAACATTTGCGTGTGGAACGAGGCAAGCTGAGACGACGTCGCCGTCGGAGAGGAGACCGTTGGGCCCCACCGGGCGAGGTGATCGACCGCGTCGAGCGTGAGGTAGCGCTTGAGATCAGCCATGACACGGTCGTTGTCGAGCAACGTGTTGTCGACGTCGAGCAGGCAGGTGCCGCGCCTGCGCTGGGGGATTCATCATGCACTCAACCCTGCTCTCAGATCCACCGCAGCGGGCACTGCGGCAGGACGACTTCCGGATATCGGTTGCGTCTGGATGGTATCCTGCTGTATGCGCGGGACACGCTGGGCATTGCATCCCGGGCGAATGGGCCACTCACGATTCCGAAGATCGAAACGTGGATGGGGGCCCAAGGTGTCGCGCCGAGCGGCAGCGAGGGCATCAAGCGTACCCACATCGCGCCAATAACCGTGTTCTTCGTACGGCTGGACGCCTGGTACCCTGTTGGTCATCAAGTCATAGGCGAATATCCGTTGGCGGCCCGGCATCCGCGGAAGCAAATGGTGGCCGAAATCTGTTTCGTTGCGCTGACTGGCTTCTTTGAGCAAGCCTACGAGCACGCACGGATCGAAAATATAGTTACCCATGGAAACATGCGCATGCCGGGAGTCCTCCGGAATTGAGGGCGGACGTTCAGGTTTTTCCTGAAACTCATGAATGGCTCCATCAGGGCCCGTCACCATCACTCCAAATGCGGAAGCTACTTCAATGCCGACCCGGACGGCCGCAACCGTGACATCGGCGTTGCGTTCACGGTGGAAATGCACCATCTGTTGGATGTCCATGCGATAGACGTGGTCTGCCGCAAAGACTGCGACAAGGTCCGGGCTGTGCCGCACGATGAGATCGAGGTTCCGGAAAACGGCGTCGGCGGTGCCCTTGAAGGGTCCCGCGCCGCTATTGACTTCCGGAAGCACGAGCTCTACTGATGCTCGTTCCCCGCGAGACCACCGGGCCCATGTAGCATTTATGTGAGTGATGAGTGACCGGGGTTTGTATTGCGCAATGACGTAGACTTGGGAGATCTTTGAATTGATCAAGTTGCTAAGCACAAAGTCGATGAGTCTAAGATTGCTCACGAAGGGAAGCGCTGGTTTCGCATAGTCGGTCGTCAGCGGGCGAAGACGAGTCCCTTCGCCGCCAGCCAACACCAATGCCAGAATCCTTCTTGAATCCATTCCACTCCTCCCTGTCGCGCACATGCGCGGCGCGCCGGATACTCATTCGCAGTTGAAGTCTTAGACCGGCACGAGCCAGAAAACCTTACGTTGCGGCAAAGGCGGCCCACTCTTGCCGCCAATCTTGACGCCTTGGTGCAGGAAGCCGTGCAGTAGGAAGGCAGAAACGCTTACCGCATGTCGCACATCATTTGTTCGGCTATGGTCGTCCCGATCGAGGCATACGCGCACGCGCCGACGTAATCGGTGAACTTCGGAGGTGGGGCGACGCCCTCGGTGAGGAGGCGCGTATTGTCGAAGGAGACGTTCAGCGCTGCAAAGGCCGAATAGACCTTGATGGCCGCAGCCGCAGCTCTTGCATCGCACGGTCCGAACCAGCTCCTGAAATGTGCCTGCAAGGCCGGAAGATCGTTCATGTCGAACAACCGCAGCTCCGGAACGCGAAGAAGCGACGACTCGTGGGCACCGATCACGCGATCGATATCATCGAAGGTACAGCTGCCACTGTCCCCGGAAGACAGGTGGTAGCAGTTGAAGCTCAGGTCCGATTTCAACAGCAGATGCACCAGTCGGAGCATCGCCTCGCGCGCATCCCTCGCCCTCACAAGAAAACGAAGGTTTACCTCGGGTCTATGCTCAAGCAGCTCTAACGCGACGGTGCCTTCGAGGAAACCGCTTGCGCCGACTAGTACGACGGGGTTCATGCACTGAGGCGAAGTGACGGCTCCGCTCGTCAACGCACATCGTCAAAGAACGAACGCGGGCGAATCGGGAGACCGAGTTGGTGACAAGCGAGGATGAGAAGAACATGGCCGAGGCTTTTCGCTACCCCGCGCTGCTCGAACTTGCGCGAATCCGTGATAACGCACCGCGGCAGCAGGGCCGGTCGAGCGACCCGGCGCAGACGTTCCCCGAATATGACATCCTCGAGGATCGAGACGTCCGGGTAGGCGCCAAGATTCCAGAACAACCGGGATTGAATGACGAGCCCCTGATCGCCGTACAATATCCCGGTAATCCGGCAGCGTGTGTTATGCAACCACGAAATAAAACGCAAGAGCCGGCCATCCCCGGAGAAGCGATGGCGAAACCCGGCCGCCTGTAATCCCCGGTCCTCGCAATCTCGCGCGAGGGTCCGAAGAATGCCCTCGGGAAGCCGAGTGTCGGCGTGCAGGAAGAGCAGCCATTCTCCTTGCGCGAGCCGCGCGCCTGCGTTCATCTGGCACGCTCTTCCTTTAGCGCCGGTTACCACGCGGATAGCAGACCGGGCCTTGGCCAGCTCGCACGTACCATCCGAGCTACCGCCATCTGAAACTATGATTTCGAAGTCGCCCTCTTCAGCTTGCAGGTGATCGAGCGCACCTGGCAGCGCCTTTGCTTCGTTGTACGTTGGTATGATGATCGAGATCACTTGATCCATCGCTGTCGATGAGCTGCCTTGGACGCGCCGCTTGCCGCGCATCTACGCATCCCAACCGAGTTCGCTCGCTGCACGGCGAACTAACTCGTTACACCAGGGGCCACCCCGAATCGCTCTCAATTCTTCTCAAGTCGTCCTATCCTCTTGATCGCTTCCGAAAGGCGCTTGGCATCCGCCGCCCAGAACGCGCTGAAGTCCGGCGTATCCATATATGCAAGCGGGCTGCCTATTTTTTCCATCTGTTGTCGAAGCTGCGGAGAGTCCACAGCCTTGGCAATTGCCGCACGCAGTGTCTTTGTCGTCGTTACCGGAAGACCAGCCGGCGCGAACAGGCCCGACCAGAACACGAACTGAGCATCGATGCCGCTTTCCGCCATGGTTGGAACATCCGGCAATGCTGACGCTCGATGCGCACCCCATACACCAAGCGGTCGCAATTTGCCGGCGTTGATGTGAGGCAGTAGCGCTGCTGCGCCGGACCCCGTCGCGTCCACCTGCCCGGACACCGCAGCAACGATGCTCGGCGCAGCCCCCTGAAACGGCACATGGTAAAGCTTGATGTCCGCCGCGTGATCTAAAATTTCGAAAGCGAGGTGCAGCACCCCATACACACCAGATGAGCCATAGGTGATTTTGTCGGGTCGCGCCTTGGCATCGGCAACCAGGTCTTTGATGCTTTTCCACGGGCCATCGGCGCGAACGACGAGTACCAACGGATCCGCGGTAATCCGCGCCACAGGCGCGAATTGCCGAAGCGTGTACGGTGGCTGTCGTCCATTCACCATTTCAGCCTCGGGAATGATCCCGATACTGGGCAGCGTGACGAGAAGGGTGTATCCGTCCGCTGTCGCGTTCGCAACTTGTGCCATTCCGATCGCGCCGCCGGCCCCCGGACGATTCAGCACGACAATGGGTTGGCCGAGAATTTTCGACATCTCGTTTCCAAGCGGTCGTGCTGCAAGATCAGCCGCGCCCGACGGGGGAAATGGCACGACCAGGGTAATGGGCCTGCTCGGGTATCGCTCCTGCGCATAGGCGGTCGAGACACAAAACAGCGCGGCGGCGATCGATACGACCTTCTTTGGCATCTCAAATCCTCCTGCAGCGTCTGATATCGGTGGGCGTTTACGGCGGCCTGATTATAAGGTGCCATTCGCGGTTAAAGAACCTTTATTCCAATATCACGCCGCTATTGTCGGTGCGAAGGCGGTTGAGTCGGTTGAGTCGGCAAGAATTGGCCAACGAGATGTGAATCGCGTCACGAAGCGACGAGAAAGGCTGCACCACTACCGAGCCGGCAAGCGCCACGATGTAAAGTACGACACTCCAACGGCGAGCAGTGCAAGAGCGGATAAAATGACAGCGCTCCTGCTCGGCATCTTGGGCGGCTTTCGAAACTATGACCCGCGGATGCCCTTCTTATACGCTCCCGGTCCGATACCGACCAGCTTCTTGAACGCCTTGCTGAAAGCGGGTTCCGACTGGTACCCCACCTTCTCGGCAATCGATGCGGTACTCAAACGCCCTTCAGTCAGCAACTCTTCCGCTTTCCGCATTCGAAGCCCCGTAAGATACTCGAGCGGCGTCCGGTCGACGAGCTTCCCGAACTTCGACACAAACGCGGACCGCGACATGCCGACTTGTTTTGCCAGACAATCGAGGGTCCACTGTTTTTGCGGCCCGTGATGCATGAGCTGAAGCGCAGCGCCGATCTGCTTATCTGCAATGGCAGCCCAGATCGCCGGCGGTGCATCCGATTGCTGGAGATGGGCCCGGATCATCTGTACAAACAACACCTCCGACAGCCGGTTTAGGACGAGATCGGATCCCGGCCTCGCTGCTTTCGTCTCGTTAATCATGAACGCGATAACGGACTGGAGCCAGGCGAGATCCGTCGTGTCGGTGCTACGGATGTGCACCAAAGCGGGCAGCGCAGCTACGATCGGATGGGTACGGTCGCGTTCGAATTCAAAATATCCGCACAAGACCTCGGCAGGGCGTCCGGCACCCCCATACACAACGGGGCCGTAGTCGTCGAGGTTCTGACCGTCGAGGATTTCCCCTGCAGGCCTTGCTTCACTTTCCGGCGCATCGAGCAGGCTGTGCGGATCGCCGTGCGGAAACACGACGAGGTCTCCGCTGCCAAGTGGAATCGGCTCCTTGCGCCCGGCCATGCGCAGCCAGCAGTTGCCCCTAACAACGATATGAAACTCCGCCACCGGAGTAGGTTTAATCGCCATGCCCCAGGGCGCGGAAAACTCGCAGCGGAAATAGACGCCGCCTCGCAGGCGCAGGGGACGAAGTATGTCGCTCAGTACATCCATGTAGGAATCCAAATCAGTCCAACCTAACTCCCGATCTACGGATCACCCGCGCCCACTTCTGCGTCTCGAGTGCAATGAAGGATGCGAAACCTGGATTCGCTCAGGTCGCCTTTCTGGAACCTTCATTCTACTGCGAAAAGTCGCCTATGAGACTTTCTCCTCTTTCGGCTTTCTGAATTGAACTACAGATCGAGCGTCAACCGCTCACCCTGAGCACGCGAGACGCAGATGCACATCTTGCGGCCGGAGGTCTGCTCCTCCTCAGTGAGCACACTGTCGCGGTGTGCAGGCAGGCCGTGGAGCACATTGATCGCACAGGTGCCGCACGTGCCGGTGCGGCAGGCGGCGGGCGCGTCCACGCCGGCGGCGTGCACGGCCTCGAGGATGCTCTGGTCGGCCGCGACCTGCACGGTGCGGCCGCTGCGCTTCAGCTCGACGACGAGCGCGTGATCGCCGGCCACAGGGGGCGAAGCAAAGCGCTCATGGCGCACGCGGGCGGGCGGCACCCCGTGCACCACTGCGGCCGCGTGCACCGCGTCGATCAGCCGTTCCGGGCCGCACACGTAGAACACGGCGTCGGCCGGGGCGGCGACAACGAGCGCCGCGACGTCCATGCGCGTGCCGGCGTCGCTGTCATGCAGGTGAAGCCGCGCGCCGCACAGTGTACGCAGCTCGTCGAGGAACGCGAATTGCCCAGCGGTACGCGCCGCGTAGTGCAGCGTGAATGACGCGTCTCGTGCGGTCAGCGCGTGCGCCATCGCCTTCAACGGTGTGATGCCGATGCCTCCAGCCACGAGCACCGTGGGCCGCGCGTCCTCGTGCAGCGCGAAGTCGTTGCCCGGGGTCGCCACGTTCAGCCGCAGGCCCACATGGTAAAGATCGTGAACAGCCGCCGAGCCTCCGCTGCCTAGTGGCTCGCGTAGCACCGCGATGTCGTACTGGTTGCTGCGGGCCGAGTCCGAGGCAATCGAGTAGCGGCGCGTTTGTTCGCGGCCGTCTGGCAGGCGCAGCGGCAGGTCCAGATGTGCCCCGGCAGCCACCGGCGGCAATGCGCCGCCGTCGGCAGCGCGGAGCTCGTAGGAGCGGATCCTCGGTGTGAGCTGTCGCACGCCGCTGACTACCAGCGTGAGCGAGCCGTGGCCGAGTCCCAGCGGGGCAGCCGCAACCTGGCTCTGCGCCAGCGCCGCGCGCAGCTCACCGATCTGCGCGTGCAGCGGCGCGCTGGCGGAAGCGAACTGCGCCTCGGTGAAGCGCGGCGTGATGTGCTGCGGACAGTTCCAGTCGAAAGCCTCGATGGCGATCACCACACCGCGCTCCACGCGGGCGCGGTAGTGCGGGACTTCGAGGCGGTGGATGATGCCTTCCGCGTCGTCGCGCAGCTCCACTAGGCGCGCACGGCCCCAGAGCTTCAGGCGGCGCTGCTGTGCGTAGTCCATGATCATCAGGGATACGCGATCGTCTCCCTGCAAGTTGCCCACACTGATGTATTGTCCGTTGCCACGGAAGTCGGCGTAGCCGATCGTGTGCGGGTCGAGCACCTTGAGGAAGCCCGGTGGCCCGCCACGGTGCTGCACGTAAGGCCAGCCGATCTCACCGGTGGTGGCCTGGAAAAAGCCGTCGCTTGCGGTGATGAACTCGATCTCCGGCGGACCAAGCTCGTTGCGCAGCGCCTGCGGATCGTCGAGTACGGCGTAGCCCGCGCGGGTGCCCATGCGGGCCTGCATCGCCCGCACAGCGGACGTGAACGCGAGTTCGGAAAAGTTGCGCGCCATGGCGGTATCTTTCAGAGGACGCCCGCCCGCGCAACAGCGCGGGCGGGCTCGCGGTTCTAGGCGGCCTTCAGCGAACCCAGCAGTTCGACCTTCGGGAAGTCGATCTCCACCCGCGTGGCCTTGCCGATCAGATTGGTGAACACGTTCAGCGCGACCACCGTGATAACTTCGACAATCTCGCCGTCGCTCAGGCCGGCGGTGCGCGCGGCTTCGACTTCGGCTTCAGTGATCTCGCCCAGGTGGTCGTTCAGTGCCCTGCCCAGCGCCACCGCACCAGCAGCCTTGGCGTCGCCGGCCGAGCGGCCCTGACGGTTCAGCGCCATTTCCTCATTCGACAGGCCGGCACCACGGCCGATGGCGGTGTGCGCGGACACGCAGTACTGGCAGGCGTTGCTCTCAGCCACGGCGAGCGCGATGCGCTCTTGCGTCGGCTTGTCGAGCGAGAAGCCGGCGGCAGCACCGTATAGGCCGAGGAAGCCTTCGAGGGCTTTGGGTGCATTGGCCAGCACGCGGATGAAATTGGGCGTGACGCCAAGCTGTGCTTGCACTGCGTCGAGCAGCCGGCGGGCGTCACCGCTGGCGGCCTTGGGATCGATTGCGGGAATGCGTGACATGATTATTTCTCCTTCGGGTCGTTACCATCGAACAATTCGACGGCGTCGTGCTGCGCATGGTGCACGCCGTGCCGGTTGGAATAAATGCCGTGAAAATCACTTTATTACTGCACAATATGGAATAATGCGTCTGCTATGGACAAGTTGCGATCGATGGAGGTTTTCGCGCGCGTCGTCGAGCGGGGCAGTCTGACCGCGGCGGCGGATGCCCTCGATATGTCACCGCCAGCGGTGGTGCGCGCGCTCGCCGCGCTCGAACGGTCGGTCGGTGCGCGCCTGCTTCACCGCACGACGCGCCGGCAGTCGCTGAGCGACGAAGGACGCGAATACTATGAGCGCTGCAAGCGCGTACTGGCCGAGGTGGAAGAGGCCGACGCCGTATTGTCGGCACGACGAACGTCGCCTCGGGGACGGCTGCGCGTCACCGCACCCGTCATGTACGGGCGCCTGCACCTGGCGCGAAGGATCAATGCCTTCTTGTCGCGCTATCCGGGCGTCGAGGTCGAGCTGCTGCTACTTGACCGGGTAATTGACCTGGTCGAGGAAGGCGTCGATGCCGCGATTCGCATTGGGCAGTTGCCGGATTCGACGCTCGTCGCTAAACGCATTGGGGAAACTCGTCGCGTGGTGTGCGCCGCTCCGGCGTACCTCAAGCGAGCCGGCACGCCAAAAGCGCCGGCCGATCTTGCGAGCATGCACGCCATCGTGTTCAGCGGCTTGTCGCCCGGCAACGAATGGGTGTTCGCTGGCAAGTCGCCATTGCGCGTGACGGTCAAGCCGCGCCTGCGCACCAATCAATTTGACGCCGCGATCGACGCGTGCCTCGCGGGGCTCGGCTGCGGGCAGTTCCTGTGCTATCAGGTCGACGCTTTGGTCGCAGCCGGGCGCCTCAAGCGCGTGTTGACCGCACACGAGCCGTCCCCGTTGCCGATCAGCGTCGTCTATCCGAATGCGCGGCTGCTGTCCGCGAACCTGCGAGCGCTTCTTGAATTTTTTGAGAAGTCCAGATCTCGGCCGGACGACGACCGGATAACGCGGTAACGGCGGCACCCGGGAGACCGGGCAATCGCCGCAGGCCCCTTTCGGGGCTTGCTGAATCACGATGAGCACTCGGTCTGCACGTTTCAACGCGAGCGTAATCAAGTCAGTGGCCTAACTCGGCTGCGACGTCCGTCAATCAAATCCAAACCGGGAAAATTTTTTTCGATGCGCCGCGTGAGCCGTCTGTTAACTCGTCGCACGCATCAGTGGGGGTTTTGTCACGAGTGACGCGACACGGTCACGACGCGCGTCGCAATCTAACGACGTGCCGCGCTGTAAGCACTTGATGTGTGGCGTCCCCACGGGGATTCGAACCCCGGTTACCGCCGTGAAAGGGCGATGTCCTAGGCCTCTAGACGATGGGGACTAAAGGGCTTGACTACCGTGCTTCTTGTTGCGAGGTAATGCTGGTGGAGGTAAGCGGGATCGAACCGCTGACCTCTTGCATGCCATGCAAGCGCTCTCCCAGCTGAGCTATACCCCCACGAAAGAGGCGAGATTATACCGGCCGGTCCCAGCGCTGTAAACCGCCGGATTACCCCGGAAATCCCTGCAGCTGGCAGTCGATGCGATCGAGCACGGCGTCGCGTCCGATGAGCTCGAGCGTCGCGTCGATCGAGGGCGTCTGAGGCCCTCCGCTCACCATCACGCGCAGCGGCATCGCGAGCCTGGGCAGCTTCAGCTTGTGCTCCGCAACGACGGCTTTCACGGTTTCGCTGATGCGCGCGCGATTCCACTCCACCGCGGCGAGGCGGTCGCGCAGTTCCACCAGCGCCGCGCGTATCTCCGGCTGATAGTGCTGGCGCTTCATGTCCTCCGCCGGCTCGATGACGCGATAGAAATAAACCGCGGCATCCGCGAGCTCCTCCACCGTGGTTGCGCGCTCCTTCAGCAATGCCACGACCGCGGGCAACGGCGGGCCGCCGGCCAGCGTGCAGCCGTCGGCTTCGAGAAACGGCGCGGTCAGCGCGGCGAGACGGACGTCGTCGCATTGCTTGAGATACTGCTGGTTGAGCCAGGTCAGCTTCTCGCCGTCGAAACGCGCCGGCGACTTGCTGATGTGCTCGAGATCGAACCACCCCACCAGCTGCTCGCGCGTGAACTTTTCTTCGTTGCCGTGCGACCACCCGAGCCGCGCGAGGTAATTGAGCAGCGCCTCCGGAAGATAGCCCTCTTCGTGATACTGCATGACGCTCACCGCGCCGTGACGCTTGGACAGGCGCTCGCCATCCTGCCCGAGGATCATCGGAACGTGAGCGAACTGGGGAAGCTTCACGCCGAGCGCGCGGTAGATGTTGATCTGCCGCGGCGTGTTGTTCACGTGATCGTCGCCGCGAATCACGTGCGTCATTTCCATGTCGATGTCGTCGACGACCACGCCGAAGTTGTAGGTCGGGATGCCGTCGGCGCGCATGATGACGAGATCGTCGAGCTCGGCATTCGACACGCTGATCGGCCCCTTCACGAGGTCATTCCACGCCACGTCGCCGCTGTCCGGGTTGCGGAAGCGGATCACCGGCTGCACGCCCGGAGGCGGCGCGAGGCCTGCGCGCTTCGCATTCTCCGGCCGCCACCGGCCGTCGTAGCGCGGCTTCTCGCCACGCGCGCGCTGCTGCTCGCGAGTTGCATCGAGCTCTTCCCTGCTCGCATAACAGTAGTACGCGTGCCCGTTTTCGAGCAGCTGCTCCGCGATGGCGCGATAGCGGTCGAGACGCTGCATCTGGTAGTACGGCCCCTCGTAGTCGAGGCCGAGCCACGCCATGCTGTCGAGGATCGCCTGCACCGATTGATGGGTGGAGCGCTCGCGGTCCGTGTCTTCGATGCGAAGCACGAACGTGCCGCCATGCTTCTTCGCGTACGCCCAGCAGAACAGCGCGGTGCGGGCGCCGCCGATGTGCAGGTAGCCTGTGGGACTCGGAGCAAAACGGGTGCGGACCATGTCGATTGCGTGATGAGTGAATGAAGCCCGCGCGTCGCTTCCGGCACGAGCGAGGTCCGCATTATAGCGTGCCGGCCGCGCGAGCCCGCGGCGCGTCGCGACCGCCCGCGAGTTCCGCTATGATGTGCGCTCTCCGACCTCCTCTTCCTATCGCTCATGATGCTCGAACACCTCGCCCAGAACTGGCACGTCCGCAAGCCGGTCGCACGCACGCGCCGCGGCATAGTGGCAACGCAAAACCGCATTGCAGGTTTCGCAGGCACCGAAATGCTTCGAGCGGGCGGCAATGCCGTCGATGCAGCCGTGGCAACGGGGCTCGCGCTCGCCGCCGTTGAGCCGTGGAACAGCGGCCTCGGCGGCGTCGGTTTCATGCTCGTATATCTCGCGAAGCAGAACCGCGTCCACGTCGTCGATTTCGGACCGGTGTCGCCCGCGGCCCTGAATCCCGCGGACTATCCGCTGGTCGGCGGCTATACCAGCGATCTGTTCACCTGGCCGACGGTCAGGGACGACCGCAACGTGCACGGGCCGAATTCCATCGCCGTTCCCGGCCATGTCGATGGCCTGGGCCTGGCGCTGGAAAAGTTCGGCACGATGAAGTTTGCCGACGTCATCCAGCCCGCCATACGGCTCGCCGACAAAGGCATTGCCGTCGACTGGTTTCTCACGCTCAAGGTCGCGACGATGGCGCGCGAGCTTGCGCGTTACCCGACGACGCGCGACATCTGGATGCCGGGCGGCTTTCCGCCGGTCACGGCGCCCGGCGCGCCGCTCGGGCGGCTGAAGCTTGCGGGTCTCGCCGACACGATGCACAGGCTTGCGCATGCAGGCCCGCGCGACTTCTACGAAGGCGACGTTGCAGCAGGCATCGTGAAGGACCTCTCCGCGATGGGCGGCATCATCGCGGCCGCCGATCTGAAAAACTACCGCGCACGCGTGGTGGCGCCGCTCGAGGCGGAATATCGCGGCGCGCAATTCGCGCTTGCGCCGGGACTGACCGCCGGCCCCTCGATGAAGCGCGCGCTCGGCGCGCTCGCCGAAGAGAAGCTGCGCCGCGGGCCCCATGCCGATGCGTTTCTCGCGTACGCACGCGTCCTGCGGGACACGTATGCGGACCGCCTCGCAACGATGGGCGAGACCAGCGATCACCGCGATCCGTCGACGACCACGCATCTCAACGTGATCGACGGCGAAGGCAACATGGTCGCGCTCACGCAGACGCTGCTGTCGGTGTTCGGTTCGAAAGTCGTCCTGCCGACGAGCGGCGTGCTGATGAACAACGGCATCATGTGGTTCGATCCGCGCCCCGGATCGCCGAACTCGCTGGCGCCGGGCAAGCGCCCTCTCACGAACATGTGCCCCCTCATCGTGCGACGCAACGGCAAGGGCTGGTTTGCGATGGGCGCATCGGGCGGCCGCAAGATCTTCCCGGCGGTGTACCAGCTCTCCTCCTTCCTCATCGATCATGGGATGACGCTGGAGGACGCCTTCCATCAGCCGCGCATCGATGCGAGCGGCGGCGATACCGTAGGCGTCGATCCGCGCCTGCCGGATCCGGTCCGCAAGGCGCTCGCCGACAGGTTTCCGGTGAATCTCACGGAGCTGGTGGTGTATCCCACGAACTTCGCCTGCCCCAGCGCCGTGTATCGCGACCCCGACAGCGGCGAGCATTTCGGCGTGACGGACGTGCTGTCGCCGTGGTCGGGGGCCGTCGCCGAAGACGAATGAGGTGAGCGTGGCCGCCGGCTGAAGTGCCTGCGGCGGGCAGCGAGGCGCCCAATAACAACGAGGAGCATTCCATGATAAAGCTGATCGCCGCCCTGCTTGCGTGCGCTGCATGGGCACCCGCAGCGCACGCCCAGACCGCAGACAATTTTCCTCAGCGACCGCTGCGCCTCATCACGGGCTTCCTGCCCGGCGGCGTGAGCGACACGATAGCGCGCGTCGTCGGCGAAAAGCTCGGCGAGCGCCTCGGCCAGCGGGTCGTCATCGACGGAAGACCCGGCGCCGGCGGCGTGCTGAGCATGGAGCTTGCCGCCAATGCCAACCCCGACGGCCATACGCTGTATCTCGGACAGCCGGTCATCACCATCAGCCCGAATTTCAAGCGCAAGCCGACGTTCGATCCCATCACCGCTTTCGCGCCCGTCTCGCAGATCGGCACCGGGCCTACCATGCTGACCGTCCACCCTGGCCTGCCCGCAAGCACGGTGAAGGAGCTGATCTCCTATGCGCGCACGCAGCCCGGCGGGCTGCGCTACGGGTCGTCGGGCCCGGGAACGACGAACCACTTTTCGGGCGAGCTGCTGCGGGTCATGTCCGGCATGCCGCTCACGCACGTGCCGTATCGCGGCGCTGCGAACGTCGTCGTGGCTGCCATACAAGGCGAGATACACATCGCGTTTCTGCCGCTGCTCGCCGCCATTCCCCACGTCAAGGCAAACCGGCTGAAGGGTCTCGCCGTAACCGGCGCAAAGCGCAGTCGCGCCGTGCCGGAGCTGCCCACGGTGGCCGAGACGTTGCCCGGTTACGCGGTGGAAGCGTGGTACGGCATCATGGTGCCGGCGAGAACGCCTGCGCGCATCGTCGAGAAGCTGGATCGCGCGCTGACCCAGGTGCTCGCTGCCGGCGACGTGCGCGAACGGCTCGCCGGCCAGGGCGTGGAGGTCGATTACCTCGGTCCGCCTGCGTTCGCCGCGATGATCCGCAAGGACGCCGTACGCTGGGCGAAGCTCGTGAAGGAAGCCGGCATCACGCTCGAGTGAAGAGATCACCCCGGCCATGACGACAAGGAACCGCCTCATGCAAATGAAGCAGATCGCACTCGTGCTCGCCATGGCGAGCACCATGCTCGCCGCTCACGCCGCGGACGATTTTCCGCGCCGTCCGCTGCGGTTCGTCGTAGGCTTCCTGCCGGGCGGGCCGAGCGACACCATCGCCCGCGTCGTCGGCGCGAAGCTCGGCGAAGGCCTGGGCCAGACAGTCATCGTCGACAATCGCGCGGGCGCCGGCGGCAACGTGAGCGCGGAAATCGTCGCGCACGCGCCGCCGGACGGCCACACGCTGCTCCTCGGCACCGGCGGGCCGCTGGTCATCGCCCCCATCATCGGCCAGAAAATCAATTTCGATCCCGAGAAAGATCTTGCTCCGGTGTCCAACCTCGGCGATTCGATGAGCATACTGTGCGCGCACCCGTCGCTGCCCGCCGCCTCCATCAAGGACCTCGTCGCGCTCGCACGCGCAAAGCCCGGCGAAATCAATTACGCATCGTCCGGCGTGGGCACGGCCAACCACCTTGCCGCGGAGCTGCTGTCCAGCATGGCGAAGATCAAGCTCACCCACGTGCCTTATAAAGGCAGCGGCGCCGCGCTTCCCGCCTTGATCGGCGGTGAAGTGAAGCTTGGATTCGGACCGTTGCTGCCTGCCATACCGCACGTAAAGGGCGGTCGGCTCAAGGCGCTCGGCGTGACCGGGTCGAAACGCTCGCCGGCCGCTCTGGAAATCGCGACGATCGCGGAGCAGGGGTTGCCGGGGTACGAGGTCAACTCGTGGTACGGCGTATTCGTGCCTGCGCACACCCCGAAGAGCGTGGCCGCGCGCCTCAACCGCGAGATCGTTCGCGTCACCGCATTGCCGGACGTGCGGGAGCGGCTGTCGAAGGACGGCGTCGAAGCGTCGAGCAGCACGCCGGAAGCATTGCGCAACATCGTGCAGGCCGAGAAAAAGCTGTGGACTCGCGTGATACGCGAGTCCCGGATCAGGATCGAGTAGCGACAGTGGAGGCGCCCGCGGGAACCCGCGCCGCGCCGTGCTTGTCCGTAACGCATGAACCTGCGCGCCTCTCTCCATTGCCTGCGGCCGGCGCTGCTCGTCGGCCTGCTCGCCGTTTCCCTCTCCGGCTGCATGACCATGGTGGGTCTCGGCTACGACCACGCCGACACTGTCGCCGCCTGGAAAGCCGATCAATACTTCGATCTCGATCCCGCCCAGGAGCGCGTCTTTCGCGAGCGCTTCGAAAAGCTGTACGCATGGCACCGGTATGAGCAGCTGCCGGAATACGTCGCTTTCCTCGGCGCCGGTAAAGACCGCCTGCAGCGCGGATTGACCGATCAGGACATCGACTGGTTCGCGGAGGGACTCAAGGAACGCTATCGCCTGATGGTCAGGCGCAGCGCCGGCGATGCCGCGGCCCTGCTCGCCACCTTGACGCCCGGGCAGATAGTCCACCTGCAGCGCCGCTGGGAGAAAGACAATCAGCGCTACGTCGACGAGCGCCGGATCGACGGCCCGCTCACTGAGCGTCAGCGCGAGCGGGCGAAGCGCATCATTTCCCAGGTGAAGGACTGGGCGGGCAACCTCAGCGGCGCACAGGAGAAGCGCATCGCAGCGCTCGCCTACGCGCTCCCCGACACGGAGCGCATGCGCCACGAAGACCGCATACGCCGCCAGCGCGAATTCGTGGAGCTGCTCGAAGGCCGGCGCGGCGACCGGCGAGAGTTCACCGCGCGCCTCGCAAGCTGGCTGTCGGATTGGGAGAAGGGCCGCGACCCCGCGTTCGCGCGCCTCGCCGACGCGTCATGGCGTCAGCGCGTGGAGCTGTACGTGGCCGTCGCGCAAATGCTCACGCCGGAGCAGCGCGACAACGCATTGCATCGGCTCCAGAATCACATATCGGAATTCAGGCGGCTCGCGCAGAGCAGCTGACGTCCGGCTGCGGCCTGCTAGAATACGCGCCTCATCGTCAGGCCCGCGCTGCCATGCCGAGTTACAGCCGCCCTCTTGCATCGAAGCTGCCACGTGTCGGCACGACGATATTCACCGTGATGTCGCGTCTTGCGCAGGAGCACGGCGCCATCAACCTCTCGCAGGGTTTCCCCGACTTCGACTGCGCCCCGCAGCTGCGCGCGCTGGTGACCAAGTACATCAACGCCGGGCTCAATCAGTATCCGCCGATGGCCGGAGTAGCGGCGTTGCGCGAGGCGATCGCCGAAAAAGTCGGGCGCCTCTACGGCGCGACATACGACCCGGAGCATGAAGTGACCGTCGTGCCGGGCGCCACTTACGGCATCTACACCGCCATGGCGGCGCTGGTGCGGCCCGGTGACGAGGTGGTGCTGTTCGAGCCCGCATACGACAGCTATGCGCCGGCCGTCGAGGTGCATGGCGGAGTGCCGGTTTACGTGCAGCTCACCTACCCGGATTACGCCATCGACTGGAACGCCGTACAGCGCGCCATCACGCCGCGCACGCGAGCGATCATCATCAACACGCCCAACAACCCCACCGCGAGCGTGCTGTCCGCCGAGGACATGGGCATGCTCGACAACCTGCTGCGCGACACGGACGTGGTGGTCGTCAGCGACGAGGTGTACGAGCACATCGTGTTCGACGGTCACCGGCATCAGAGCGTGGCGCGCATCCCCGGTCTCGCGGAGCGCAGCTTCATCGTGTCGTCATTCGGGAAAACGTATCACGTGACCGGCTGGAAGATGGGCTACGTGCTCGCACCCCGCGAGCTGATGGCCGAGTTCCGCAAGGTCCACCAGTTCAACGTGTTCGTGGCCAACGGCCCGATACAGCACGCGCTCGCCGAGTACATGCAGGATCGCGACGCGTACCTGTCGCTCGCCGCTTTCTACCAGCGCAAGCGCGATTATTTCCTCGAACGTCTCGCAGGGTCGCGCTTCGCGCCCCTGCCCTCGCGCGGCACTTTCTTCCAGAATCTGCGCTACGACGCGATCAGCGACGAGCGCGACACCGATCTCGCGATTCGCCTCACGAAAGAGCGCGGCATCGCCTCTATACCGGTCTCCGTGTTCTATCGCGAGCCGCCTGCGCACAAGGTGCTGCGCTTCTGTTTCGCAAAGTCCGAAGAGACTCTCGCCAAAGGCGCCGAGATCCTGCGCCGCATTTAGCGTCGCAAAGGCCGGATTTCCCGCTGTTTTCGCCCGCCCGGCACCCCCCGGGAATGCGCGTTGCTTTGCTTCTGGGCAGACTGCTGCCGTCGGAGAAACCCGCATGAAGCACGCTCTCCTCGCTTTGGCCGTCGTCCTGGCTTGCGTCGCGTACGAGCTGGACGGCGAGTCCCGCGTGGCAGATGGCTGGCACACCCGGACGGCGCTCGAGCGGCTGTTGCACGAAGAGTTGCGCGAGGGCGGTGTGTGGCTGCAGGCCGACCAGGCGCCCGAAGCGGCCATCGTGCAACCGGCGCCGGAGGAAGCGCGCTCGCCGCATGCCCGCACGGGAAGCGTCGAGCGCGAACAGAGCATACGGCTCTTCGGCCCGGGCGTGAGCAGACGACAGCAAATTCGTGTTTGAACCTTTGAGGAGAGAGCAACATGACTGTGAGCAAGTTGATGCAGGCAATCTTCGCGGCGATGGTGCTCGCGCTTGCCGGCTGCAGCAGCAGCCCGTACCAGAGCAGCACATCGAGCTATCCGGCGGCGAGTAACGTCACGTACGGCACGGTGGAATCGATAGAAGTGGCCGACGCGAACAAGAGCGGCGTGGGCCTCGGCAGCGTCGCGGGCGCCGTCGTCGGCGGCGTGCTCGGCCACCAGGTGGGCGGCGGCCGCGGGAACACGGCTGCGACCGTTGGCGGCGCCGTCGCCGGCGGCGTTGCAGGTCACGAGATCGAGAAGCGCACCGGCACTCAGGCGGCCGCTTACCGTGTGCGTGTCCGCCTCGACAACGGCTCTACGCAGGTGCTGAATCAGGAATCGGCCACCGATCTCCGCGTGGGTGGACGCGTGCGGGTCGAGAACGGCCGCGCCTACCCGATCTGACGTCTGTTACGACCGTGCGCAACGCCGCCCGCTTCAGGGCGGCGTTTTTTTTGCAGCGCCGCCGCGACAGCAGCGCGACGGCTATGACATCATGCTGGTCACGCCCATGCACGGCGCGGGAAACAAAGGGTTACAACTGCGATTTGCCTCTACTGCCGCGGGGCAGTTATAAAGCGACTATGCTCCCGATTCCACTCACCGGTGGTGCGCGCCGGCACCCGCAATGAACGACAACCGCAAGACTAGCTTGGAACAGCAAGGGGTGTTGCACCCTGCCGCAGAAACTTCGCCTCCGCTGCACCGGCGCCGCCGCTGGTGGATTCCGGTTGCTTTGGTGCTGCTGGTGATCGCCGCCGCAGCCGCCTGGTATTTCTATTCTCCCGGCACGAGCCCCGAGGCGCAGCAGCGCGGCGCCAAAGGCGGCGGCCCGAATGCGGCGTCGCGCCCGATGTCGGTGGTCACCGCGAACGCGGCGACCGCGGACGTCGGCGTGTATATCACCGGACTCGGCACGGTAACGCCGCTGCACACCGTCACCGTTCGCAGCCGGGTCGATGGCCAGCTGCTGCGCGTCGCGTTCCGCGAAGGCCAGATGGTGAAGGCGGGCGACCTGCTCGGCGAGATCGACCCGCGTCCCTTCCAGGTCCAGCTCACGCAGGCCGAAGGACAGATGGCGCGCGACCAGGCATTGCTCAAGAATGCGCAGGTCGATCTCGAGCGCTACCGCACGCTGTTCGAGCAGGACTCGGTCGCCCGCCAGCAGCTCGACACGCAGGCCGCATTGGTGCGCCAGTACGAAGGCGCGGTGAAGTCCGACCAGGGGCAGATCGACAACGCCAGGCTCCAGCTCACCTACGCGCACATCACCGCGCCGGTCGCGGGCCGCATCGGCCTGCGCCAGGTGGATCCCGGCAACATCGTGCGCGCCTCGGACCAGAACGGCATCGTGGTCATCACGCAGCTGCAACCGATCAGCGTGATCTTCACGGTGCCCGAAGACCAGGTGTCCACGGTGATGAAGCGCATGCGCTCGGGCGAGAAGCTCCCGGTCGAAGCCTGGGACCGCGCGGACAAGAACAAGCTCGCGGCCGGCGTGCTGGTCACCGTCGACAACCAGATCGACCCGACGACCGGGACGGTGAAGCTGCGCGCGCAGTTCGGCAACGAAGAATTTCTGCTGTTCCCCAACCAGTTCGTCAATGCGAAGCTGCTCGTCGACGTGCTGGCGAATGCGACGGTGATCCCGGGCGCAGCGGTGCAGCGCGGCGCGCAGGGGACTTTCGTCTATGTCGTGCAGTCGGACCGCACGGTGAGCGTACGACCGGTCAAGCTCGGTCCGACGCAGGGCGAGCGCGTTGCGGTGAGCGAAGGGGTGAAGGCCGGCGAGATGCTGGTGGTCGACGGCGCCGACAAGCTGCGCGACGGCGCGCGCGTGCAATTGCCCGGCGATGCGCCCGCAGCGGGCGAGCCGCGCGGCAAGGGGCCGGGCAAGGGCAAGGGTAAAGGCAAAGGCCGTAAAGACGGCGGCGATGCGCCGGCCAGTCCTGATGCAACGAGCGGAACCGACGCTGCGCCCGGCGCCGCCAAACGCGGCGAAGGCAAAGCCCGCCCGTAACAGCTCCCGTGAACCCGTCTCGCCCGTTCATCCTGCGCCCGGTCGCGACCTCGCTGTTCATGGTCGCGATCCTGCTCGTCGGTATCGTGGCGTACCGCATCCTGCCGCTTTCGGCATTGCCCGAAGTGGACTATCCGACCATACAGGTCGTCACGCTGTACCCGGGCGCGAGCCCCGACGTGGCGGCCTCGTCCATCACAGCGCCGCTGGAACGCCAGTTCGGCCAGATGCCGGGCCTCATACAGATGTCGTCCTCCAGCTCGGGCGGCGCGTCGGTCATCACGCTCCAGTTCAGCCTCGACATCGGTCTCGACGTCGCGGAGCAGGAAGTGCAGGCGGCGATCAACGCGGCGACCTCGCTGCTGCCGCCGGATCTTCCCATGCCGCCGGTGTACAGCAAGGTGAATCCCGCCGATGCGCCGATACTGACGCTCGGCATCACCTCCAACACCATGCCGCTGCCGCGCGTGCAGAACCTCGTGGACACGCGCCTTGCGCAGAAGATTGCACAGCTGCCCGGCGTAGGCCTCGTGTCGATCAGCGGCGGTCAACGCCCTGCCGTCCGCATACAGGCGAACCCGCGCGCGCTCGCGGCGTACGGGCTGAATCTCGAAGACCTGCGCACTTCGATCAACAACGCGAACACCAACCAGGCCAAGGGAAGCTTCGACGGCCCGGCGCGCGCGTCCACCATAGATGCCAACAGCCAGCTGCGCTCAGCGGACGAATACCGGGACCTCATCGTCGCGTATCGCAACGGCGCGCCGGTTCGCCTCAGCGACATTGCCGTCGCCATCGACGACGCTGAAAACGTGCGCCTCGCCGCGTGGGCGAACACGCGGGCGGCCGTGCTCCTCAACATCCAGCGCCAGCCGGGCGCGAACGTCATCGACGTCGTGGACCGGGTCAAGCAGATCCTGCCGGAGCTCCAGGCCACGCTGCCGGGCAACGTGGAGATGTCGCTCCTCACCGACCGCACCACCACCATCCGCGCCTCGGTGCGCGACGTGCAATACGAGCTCATGCTCTCGGTCGCGCTCGTGGTGATGGTGATCTTCCTGTTCCTGCGCAGCGCATCGGCCACCACGATACCGAGCGTGGCCGTTCCGCTGTCGCTCATCGGCACTTTTGCCGTGATGTATCTGGCCGGCTTCAGCATCAACAACCTCACCCTCATGGCGCTCACCATCGCCACCGGCTTCGTGGTGGACGACGCCATCGTGATGATCGAGAACATCGCGCGCTACGTCGAGGAAGGCGAGTCGCCGCTCGCCGCCGCGCTGAAAGGCGCGGAGCAGATCGGCTTCACCATCATTTCGCTGACCTTCTCGCTGATCGCCGTGCTGATTCCGCTGCTCTTCATGGGCGACGTCGTCGGCCGCCTGTTCCGCGAGTTCTCCATTACGCTTGCGGTCGCGATCCTCATCTCGGCCGTGGTGTCGCTGACGCTCACCCCCATGATGTGCGCCAAGTTTCTGCGCCATACGCCCCGGGAGCGTCAGGGACGGTTTTATCGCGCGAGCGGCCGCTTTTTCGAGTACGTCATTGCGCGTTACGGGCGTGCGCTCGAATGGGTACTCGATCGCCAGGGCGCGACGCTGATCGTCGCGATCGCCACGCTCGTGCTGACCGTGCTGCTGTACATCCTCGTTCCGAAGGGATTCTTCCCGGTTCAGGATACCGGCCTCATCCAGGGCGTGACCGAAGCGCCGCAGAGCATTTCGTTCGCGGCGATGGCCGAACGTCAGCAAGCGGTCGCGCGCAGCGTGCTCGAAGACCCCGCCGTGGAAAGCGTCTCGTCCTACATCGGCGTCGACGGGACCAATCCGACGCTCAACAGCGGCCGCGTGCTCATCAACCTGAAGCCGCTGGCGCAGCGGAAAGTGAAAGCCGCCGAGGTGATCCGCCGGCTGCAGGACCGCCTGCACGCGGTGGAAGGCATCACGCTGTACATGCAGCCGGTGCAGGACCTCACCATCGAGAGCCGCGTGAGCCGCACGCAGTACCAGTTCACCGTCGAGGACGCGGATGCGGACGAGCTCGGCGCCTGGGTGCCGCGCCTGGTGGAGCGGCTGCGCCAGCTGCCGCAGCTCGCCGACGTCGCGAGCGACCTGCAGGACCAGGGACTGCAGACGCATATCGAAATCGACCGGGCGACGGCGAGCCGGCTCGGCGTCACTACCGCCGCCATCGACACCGCCCTGTACAACGCCTTCGGCCAGCGCCTGGTGTCGACGATATTCACCCAGTCGTCGCAGTACCGCGTGGTGCTCGAGGTGGCGCCCGAATTCCGCAGCGGGCCCGCCGCCCTGGACGAAATCTTCGTCGCCTCGTCGTCAGGCCAGCCGGTGCGCCTCACGACGCTCGCGCGCATCAGCGAGCGCAACGGCTCGCTGGTGCTGAATCGCCTCGGGCAGTTTCCCGCGACCACGGTATCGTTCAACCTTGCGCCCGACGTCTCGCTCGGCCATGCGATGGACGCGATACGCGCGGTGGAGCGCGACCTCCAGATACCGGCAAGCGTCGTGATCCGGCCGCAGGGCGCCGCGCTCGCGTTCCAGGCTTCGCTCGACAATACGCTGCTGCTCATACTCGCGGCGATCGTGACGATGTACATCGTGCTGGGCGTGCTGTACGAAAGCTACATCCACCCCATCACGATACTCTCGACGCTGCCTTCGGCAGGCGTAGGCGCCCTGCTCGCGCTCATGCTCACCGGCAGCGATCTCGGCATCATCGCCGTGATCGGCATCATCCTGCTGATCGGCATCGTGAAGAAGAACGCGATCATGATGATCGACTTCGCTCTCGACGCCGAGCGCCGCGAGGGAAAATCGCCGCGCGAGGCGATCTACCAGGCGTCGCTGCTGCGCTTCCGTCCCATACTGATGACCACGCTCGCCGCGCTGCTGGGCGCGCTGCCGCTCATGCTGGGCACCGGCGTGGGCTCGGAGCTGCGCCACCCGCTCGGCATCACGATGGTGGGCGGGCTGCTCGTAAGCCAGGTCCTTACGCTGTTCACGACGCCCGTGATCTACCTCGCGTTCGACCGCCTCGCGCGCCGCACGCGGCAACGCCTCGCGGGTAGCGGCGACCCGGAGCACAGCGCCCCATGAATCTTTCGGCGCCTTTCATCCGCCGCCCGGTCGCGACCACTCTTCTCACGCTGGCGATCGTGCTCGCAGGAATCGTGGCGTTCCGCCTGCTGCCCGTGTCGCCGCTGCCGCAGGTCGACTTCCCCACCATCTCGGTGCAGGCGTCGCTGCCCGGCGCGAGCCCGGAAACGATGGCCGCCACGGTGGCCACGCCGCTCGAGCGCTCTCTCGGCCGCATTGCAGGCATCACGGAGATGACCTCGAACAGCACACTCGGCAATTCGCGCGTGACGCTGCAATTCGATCTGAACCGCGACATCGACGGCGCCGCACGCGAAGTGCAGGCGGCGATCAACGCCGCGCGCAGCCTGCTGCCCACCGGGCTGCCCAACAATCCGACGTACCGCAAGGTAAACCCGGCGGAATCGCCGATCATGATTCTCGCGCTGACCTCGGACACGCTCTCGCGCGGGCAGATGTACGACGCGGCGTCCACCATACTCGCGCAGAAGCTGGCGCAGGTGAAAGGCATAGGGCAGGTGTCGGTCGGCGGCAGCTCGCTGCCTGCCGTACGCGTGGAGCTCAATCCCGCGTCGCTCTACAAGTACGGCATCGGCCTCGAAGACGTGCGCATCGCCATTGCGGCGACGAACGCGAACCGCCCCAAAGGCGCGATCGAGCAAGGCGAGCGTTACTGGCAGATCAGCGCGAACGACCAGGCGAAGCGCGCGGCCGATTACATGCCGCTGGTGATCGCATACCGCAATGGAGCGGGCGTGCGGCTCTCGGAAGTGGCCGACGTCGTGGACTCGGTGCAGGACCTGCGCAACGCCGGCTCCTCCAACGGCCGGCCCTCGGTGCTCGTCATACTCAATCGCCAGCCGGGCGCGAACATCATCGAGACGGTAGACCGGGTGAATACGCTGCTGCCCCAGCTTCGCGCCTCGATACCGGCCGCGATCAACCTCGAGACGGTGATGGACCGCACGCCCACCATACGCGCGTCGCTGCGCGAGGTGGAGCGCACGTTGATGATCTCCGTCGGCCTCGTGATCCTCGTGGTGTTCCTGTTCCTGCGCAACGCGCGCGCGGCGGCGATCCCGAGCATCGTCGTGCCGGTCTCTCTGATCGGCACTTTCGGCGCGATGTACCTGTGCGGCTACAGTCTCAACAACCTGTCCCTCATGGCGCTCACCGTCGCCACCGGTTTCGTCGTCGACGATGCGATCGTCGTGCTGGAAAACATCTCGCGGCGCATCGAGGACGGCCTCACCCCGATGCAGGCCGCGCTGCTCGGGGCGCGCGAAGTCGGGTTCACCGTGCTGTCGATGAGCCTGTCGCTCATTGCCGTGTTCATCCCCATCCTGCTCATGGGCGGCATCGTCGGGCGGCTGTTCCGCGAATTCGCCGTCGTCCTGTCGGTCGCCATCCTGATTTCGCTCGTGGTGTCCGTGACCGCGACGCCGATGATGTGCTCGCGTCTTCTCAAGCGCCGCGCGTCGCGCGACTCGAGCAAAGTGACCCAGGTGAGCGGACGGGCATTCGAGCGCCTGCTCGCCGGCTACGAGCGCAGCCTGAAGTGGGCGCTGAGGCACGGGCCGCTCATGGCGGTCGTGCTGCTCGCCACGGTATGCCTCAATGTGTACCTGTACATCATCGTGCCGAAAGGCTTCTTTCCCGAGCAGGACACGGGGCGCATGATCGGCTCGATACAGGCGGACCAGAGCATCTCCTTCCAGGCGATGCAGAAGAAGCTCACCGACTACATCGCGATCGTGCGCACGGACCCGGCGGTGGAGAACGTCGTCGCATTCACCGGTGGCGGCCAGCGCAACAGCGGTTTCATGTTCGTCACGCTGAAGCCGGTGCGCGAGCGCAAGGCGTCGGTCGGCGAAGTCATCGCGCGCCTGCGTCCCAGGCTCGCGCGCGAGCCCGGCGCGTCGCTTTTTCTCAGGCCGGTGCAGGACATCCGTATCGGAGGCCGCGCCGCGAACGCGCAATACCAGTTCACGCTGCGCGCGGACGAGCTCGAGGAGCTGCGTGCATGGGAGCCGCGCGTGCGGCAGGCTCTGTCCCAGCTGCCCGAGCTCGCCGACGTCAATACCGATCAGCAGGACAAGGGACTGCAGACCATGCTGATCGTCGATCGCGACGCGTCGGCGCGGCTCGGCGTCACGCAACGCACGATAGACGCCACGCTCAACGACGCGTTCGGCCAGCGCCTCGTGTCCACCATCTACAACCCGCTCAACCAGTATCGCGTGGTCATGGAGGCCGCCCCCGTGTACTGGCAGAGCCCCGAGGCGTTGAAGGACGTTTACGTGAGCGCGAAGGACGGCACGCAGGTGCCGCTCGCCGCCATCAGCCACTACGAGCCGACCGAGACACGGCTCGCGGTGAACCATCAGAGCCAGTTCGCCGCATCGACCATATCGTTCAATCTCACTCTCGGATCCTCGCTTTCCGACGCGCGACAGGCCGTGCAGGCGGCCATGGACCGCATCGGCGTGCCCACCAGCATCCACGGCAGCTTCCAGGGCACAGCGCGCGCATTCGAAGCGTCGCTCAAGAGCCAGCCGTGGCTGATACTCACTGCGCTGCTGACGGTATACATCGTTCTCGGCATGCTGTACGAAAGTTACGTGCACCCGATCACCATCCTGTCGACGCTGCCGTCCGCAGGCGTCGGCGCCATACTGGCCCTGCTGCTGTTCAAGACCGAATTCAGCATCATGGCGCTGATCGGCGTCATCCTGCTGATCGGCATCGTGAAGAAGAACGCGATCATGATGATCGATTTCGCGCTCGACGCCGAGCGGCGCGAAGGCCTCGCTCCCGAGCAGGCGATCTACCGCGCGTGCATGCTGCGTTTCCGGCCGATCATGATGACGACGATGGCCGCGCTGCTGGGTGCCATACCGCTTGCCATCGGCGCCGGCGAAGGCGCAGAAATGCGCCGTCCGCTCGGCATCGCAATCGTCGGCGGCCTGATCGTGAGCCAGATGCTCACGCTCTACACGACTCCCGTCGTCTATCTCTACCTGGACCGCTTCCGCCTCTGGTGCATCCGCTTCTTCCGGCACGGCGGAGACAGGAACATGACCCCACATCCCGCATCATGAAGACCTCGAACGCGCTGATTCCCCTGGTCCTCGCCGCAACGGCCGCGCTCGCCGCGTGCGCGGTGGGCCCCGATTACGTGCGCCCCGCCGTCACGGCCCCGGCCGGCTACAAGGAAATGACGGGCTGGAAAGCCGCAGAGCCGCGCGATGACGCACCGAAAGGCGAATGGTGGGCGGTATTCGGCGATCCGCTGCTGAACGAGCTGATGGAGCAGGTCAGCGTGTCCAACCAGACGCTCGCGGCGGCCGAAGCGCAATATCGGCAGGCTCGTGCGCTGGCGCAGGGCGCGCGCGCGCAGCTCTTTCCCGTTCTCAATGCCGACCTGAATCTCGGCCGGTCGCAGGCGGCGCGCAGCGGCACTTCTGCGACCGCAAATCGCGGGATCATCAACACGCATTCGGCGAGCCTCGATGCCACGTGGGAGCCGGACATCTGGGGCCGCGTGCGCAGGCTGGTAGAGGCAAACGTCGCCGCGGCGCAGGCGAGCGCCGGAGACGTCGAGGCCGCGAAACTGTCCATTCAGAGCGAGCTGGCGCAAAACTATTTCCAGCTGCGCGCCCTCGATATGCAGCGCCGGCTGTTCGACGACACGGTGAAGGCTTTCGAGACGTCGCTCAAGCTGACGCAAAACCGTTACGATGCCGGCGTCGCGGCCAGGGCGGACGTCGTGCAGGCGCTCGCGCAGCTGAAGACCACGCAAAGCCAGGCGCTGGACATCGGCGTGCAGCGCGCCCAGCTGGAACACGCGATTGCCGTGCTGGTCGGTCGCGCTCCTTCTGAATTTTCGTTGCCGCCCGCGACGCTGAGCGCCGTCCCGCCGCCCATGCCGCCCGGGCTTCCGTCCGCCCTCCTCGAGCGGCGCCCCGATATCGCGGCAGCCGAGCGCCGCATCGCCGCGGCCAATGCGCGGATCGGAGTGGCGCAGGCCGCGTATTTCCCGGCGCTGTCGCTCACCGCTACAGGAGGCTATCAGAGCACGAGTCTCGCAAGCTGGTTCAATGCGCCGGCACGTTTCTGGTCCGTCGGCGCGGGACTCGCGCAAACGCTGTTCGACGCCGGCGCACGTGCAGCGCAGACTGCGCAGGCCGTCGCCGCATACGACGCCGAGGTCGCGAATTACCGGCAGACCGTGCTCACCGGTTTTCGCGAAGTCGAGGACAATCTCGCGACGCTCAGAATCCTGGAGCAGGCCGCCTCCGTGCAAACGGAAGCCGTCGACGCTTCGCGACAATCGGTCGCTCTTGCGCTGAACCAGTACAAGGCGGGCACGGTGAGCTATCTGAATGTCGTCACCGCCCAGGCCACTGCGCTCGCCAACGAAAGAACTGCGGCCGACATATTGAATCGCCGGCTCGCAGCCAACGTGCTGCTGATACGCGCATTGGGCGGTGGTTGGCACGCCGAAACGCTACCCGCGCGCGCCGACGTCCTTAGCGGTGCCGCGCCGGCGCACTGAACCGCAGCGGAACCATACTCCCCACGAGGCGCGCAGCGCCGCATCAGGCAAAAAAGAGCAGGTCCGGTGACCTGCTCTTTCCGTGCGGCGAGTGTTGCGGGCCGGATTGCGTGGCGTTATTTCGTTCCAGTCGTCGCAGTGGTGCCGCTGGTCGACGGTGTCGCCGAGCTGTCGTCCTGCGAGGCGACTGCGACCGCTGCGGCTATTGCAGCGGCGATAGCCCCGATGGCGCCGACGCCGAGACCGCCCGACGCCGCCGCGCTTGCACCGCCCGCGCCCGCACCGACGCTGGCAATCGGCATCGCACCGAGCTGGCTGAACGCAGAGTTGATCGAAGGCGGCAATGCGGAGGCCGGTATGCTGGTCGCAAGCACTGTCGACGATTGCACCATCGCCGTGCTTACCGCGGTGAACGTCGCGGATCCGGCCGCGTTCGTCACGCCGATCGCGCCCTGAGTGACCTGCATGTACGCCGGATTGACGAGACCGACCATGAAGTCGGTGCCTCGAACGCCTATCGTCGCCTGCGGTATACGCAGCGCATAAGCCGCAGGGCTGCGTTGAGCGAGCGCCCCGGACACCGAGCGCATCGCACCTTTCACCAGGTCGAACACCGAGCGATCCCGCCTGGGATCGGCCTGCGTGTACGCATATTCCGCGACCTTCACTTCGCTGTTTTCCGTGAGCGCCAGCGCCTGCCCGTCGTCGAAGCGCAGCAGCGCCACGCTCTTCGCGCCGGTCGTCACTACAGTGCCCGCTTCGATCCGCTGATCCTTGCGGACCGCGGATGCCCGGCCGCTATCGGGACCGGCCCGCACGTCGCCCGTCACGAGCTCGAACACGGCGGCCGCATAACTCGAAACGGCGTACAGGAAGGAGAGGAAGAAACCCAGGAGATATATCGTGCGACGCATGATTCCCCCTTTTGTGTTATTGGCCGGATCGCGCCGGTCGACTGCAGCCCCGCTCTTGACGATCGGAACGGGACGGCCAAGCTACTGCGGCAAACCGGCACTGTCAAATCCGAAGACGTGCCCGCCACCGGACGAAGCATACGCTTGCGGCGTGGTATCGCATTGACATGCGTCATTGTCGAAATAGCTTTCGCCGGGAACAACCGCTGTATGGGCACTGCGAGTTCGGCTTTATCGACAGAAGGCATGCGCGCTCACCGGCATGGGGCGAGGGAAGCCCCGCAACCATCGTACCGGCGGCATGCGAGCCTCGGCGGCCGCAATCCCCGAAGTGCGGCAATGCCCAACATGCGCACGAACGTGAAAAGGCCACATCGCCCCGCGCCGGAGCGTGCTAGCATCCTCACAAAATAATCATGTAATCATGGCGATCAAAAAAGGGGGCAGCGTGGCAAGCGAAAGCTTCCAGGCAGAGTGGATCTCGGCGCGCATCAGGCGCGACGGGAAAGAAATCGAGCTCGATTTCACCGATTTCAACGGCGGCAGCAACGTGGTCCGCATGGCAACTGCGGTGCTGAAGAAGCTGATCGGGACGCTGGCCCAGGTCCTGTGCTCCGCGAACAACAACGCGGGCTTCGCGTTGCCGGACGAGCCGAATCCGAAATCGTACGAGGACGCGCCCGGGTTCGTCATTGCCGACAACGTCGATCTCTATATTTCCGAGGATGGCTCCGCCGTGCTGCGGGTTCATACCGTGTCACGGAAGAAATGGGAAGTCGTGCTGAACACCGAGCAGGCGCAATGGCTGTCCCAGGGACTTGCCGTGCCGGGCGCGTCCAAGTCGGTCCACTGACTTGCCGGCACAGGCCGGAGACCTTGCAACGCCGGCGTGCCCTTTGCACAGACTCGCGTTATAGTCCGTTTTTTTCCCGGAGCACGCGATGTCGAAGTCTTATCCTTTCGCCGTAGCGGGCATTGCCGCCCTCGCCTTCTCCTGCGCCGCGCTGGCGCAATTTGGCCCCCCTCCTCCCGGAAGCGCCCTGGGCACCGAAAGCGGGACGTACGGCAGCAGCATCGGGGTCGACGTCCGAGGCACAGGCCCGGTAGACCGCTTTGGGCGGCCGTACGACCCGATGAACCCCACCGACACCGGCGCAAAGCCGGCAGACCCCCGCGAGAAAACGAACAAGCGCGATTCCGACGCCGACCGTGCCGGACTGCCTCCCGGCGCGCGCGGACCGGCAGGTACGGCGAACGCCAACGTGCCGGGCGCAAGCATGAACCCGGGCTTGAGTCCGGGCTCCGGCCCGGGCGGGCCGCCGAGCATGAGCCCCAACCTGAATCCCGGCCTGGGCGCCGGCAGCGGCAGCCCGACCGGCGGCGCATCCACCTCGGGACCTCAGGGCGGCGGCACGCGCTAGACAACCCCGCCCGGGCGCTTTTCTTGCTCCTCCGTCAGATCCGCAGGAGGAGCACATGGAAGGGTCCGCGCGCCGCACTGGCGAAGTCGTCCTGGTCTTCGAGATCATCGAAGACCGGGGCAACCGCTTTTACTGGCGCGCGAAGTCGTCCGAGGGCGTCACCCTCCTGCACTCGCTGGCCAGCTTTTCCTCACTCGAAGCCTGCATCACCGACGTGTGTGATGTCGCGACAGCCAGGCCGGCCGTCTGACGGCCAATACCCGGTGGTCGGCGTCCCGTCGCCGCAGCGCTCCGCGATTCTTCGAAGCATCGGGTAGGAGGCGCGGTCACCCGCGCCGTCCTCCCACACCACCGTACGTGCGGTTCCGCATACGGCGGTTCAAGAAACACGCTGGAGGCGCTGCACGGTATCGAGCAGCGACACCAGCCCCTG
>Ga0255338_1000444_pt1 | contig 137112 bp, 133 predicted proteins | sample MeOH1_35cm_T4_19_FD_203715 | JGI IMG/M metagenome (GOLD analysis project Ga0255338, IMG submission 203715) | Sandy soil microbial communities from University of British Columbia, Vancouver, Canada - MeOH1_35cm_T4_195 | ecosystem: Engineered > Artificial ecosystem > Sand microcosm >... | reverse complement strand
TGGCTGAGCGGCTACCGCCGGCTGACGATGCGCTACGAACGTCACGGTGAGCACTTCGCTGCCTTTCTCCAACTCGCTGCTGCGCTGACCTGCTTCAAGAAACTGGCCAAATGAGACATACTCTTAGGCAGACTAGCCACACACCGACACGGTGCTCTCGTTCTCCACCGTCGCATCGGCCTCGAATTCAAGCGTTGTCGACACTCGACTCCCGTCTTGCTCTCTTCGTCCCATCCGCACACTTCTCTCCAATGAGGTTTTCTCAGTAACGGCCTGCATGCTCGAACTGGGTGAGTACGAGCGCTGCTTTGACGATGGATCCGATTCGTTTGGGGCACAGGTTGATCCTGTCGAGCGCCTTCCAGCGGGTGGTGAGCAACGCGGCGGCCCGTTCGCCGAGACACCGAAGTCCGGACAGCAACGTGTTGCGGCAGGCGGTGTCGGCGTCGAGGACGTTGCCGTCGGCAGGAACCTTCGTCGGGGTGTGAATACCGATGCCGGTGCCCCTGGTAGCCCTTGTCCGCGAGGGCGGCAAGGCCCTGAGCCGCGGCGGCGTACAGGGCGCCTGTGACCCGGTGTTCACGGGCGGCCGCCAGATCGTGGGTGTTGCCCGGCAGTGCGTCGGAGACCCACAGCGGAAATCCGTCCGCAGTAGCCACGAACTGGACGTTCGCGCCGAATCTGCGGTGCTTGCCCGAGTACCACAGGTGGATCGGGGTGCCCCTGGTACCGACGGTGGTCTCGGCGACCCGGTCGCTGGGGATGAGGGTGCCGTCGAGGATCACGTGGGTGTCGCCCGCCGCGAGGCGTGCGCGCAGGATCTCGGGCAGCTCCGGCGCCTGGGCGGCGAGCACGTCGATGCCCTCGTGCAGATACCGGTAGGAGGTGGCGATCGAGATACCGGCGTCACGGGCCAGGGCGGTGAGCGCCGTGTCCTGGCGGAACCAGCGCAGCACGAGCACCGCCTGGCGAAATGGCGTCAGGGCACGGCGGCCGCGTCGGGTACCTCTCTCGCGCCGGCCGGTGTGCAGCAGTCGGGCCAGATACTGGGCGAGCGGTCGAGGGACATCGAGCGTGGCAGAATAGGTGATCACGTGGAGCCTCTGGTTCGGATTCGATCTTCGCAAATCCAGTCCTACCAGGGGCTCTGCGTCCTTCCGGAGCCGGCCTGACGCCGTCCCGGCAAGATCAACTTACTGAGAAAACCTCAATCAGCAGGGTTACGACCAATACTTGAACCCGCCGCGTCGATTCCCCCATTCCATGACGGTAGGCACCGTTCTGGGCGATACTGAGAAGTGCCCCGGACCGAGTAGAGGCCAGGTACATGCAGGACTCACGCAATCCTGACGCGACAATTCTCACTGCGGCCGAACCGCATCGGATGACACTGGGAACCATGTCCCTACACAACCACGGCACTCCGAAGTCCTCGCCGACGTCGAAGTCGCGGACCAAGCCGTCCGCCGACTCACCGGCCGGACCAATCGAAAGGAATGAATCATGGCAACTGCGGTAGGCATCGACTTGGGCACCACCAACTCGGTCATCGCAAGCTGGCAAGGCGGCGAACCGGTGGTGATCTCCAATGTCGAGGGTGCGCGGACGACGCCGTCGGTGGTGGCATTCACCGATAGCGGCGAGCGCCTGGTGGGTCAGCTGGCCCGACGACAGGCGATCCTGAACCCGAAGGGCACGATCTACTCGGCGAAACGCTTCATCGGACGTCATTTCGACGAGATCTCCGAGGAGGCCAAAGCGGTCAGCTTCGACGTCGTACCGGGCGACAACGGTGAGGCACGATTCGACGTGCGAGGTAAGAAGTACGCACCAGAGGAGATCAGTGCCCTGGTGCTGCGCAAACTCGTCGACGACGCCAGCAAGTTCCTTGGCGAGAAGGTCAAGGAAGCGGTCATCACCGTTCCGGCCTACTTCAACGACGCGCAGCGCAACGCCACCAAGGACGCCGGCCGGATCGCGGGCCTCAAGGTCCTGCGGATCATCAACGAGCCGACCGCGGCGGCATTGGCGTACGGCATGGACAAACAGACCCACGAGACCGTACTGGTCTTCGACCTCGGCGGCGGCACGTTCGATGTGAGCCTGCTCGATGTCGGCGAGGGAGTAGTCGAGGTTCGCTCGACGGCCGGCGACTCCCACCTCGGCGGAGACGATTTCGACCGGCGCCTGGTGGACTACCTCGCCGACGAGTTCCAGAGCGCGGAGAACATCGATCTGCGCAAGGATCCACAAGCGCTGCAACGACTCTTCGAGGCGGCAGAGAAGGCCAAGGTCGAGTTGTCCTCGGTAACTCAAGCCCAGGTCAACCTGCCCTTCGTCACCGCAGACGCGAACGGCCCCAAACACCTCACCACCACGATCATGCGATCGAAGTTCGAGGATCTGACGGCAGATCTGGTGGAACGCTGCCTCGGTCCGGTAAAGCAGGCAATGAGTGACGCCAAGATCACCGCCAACGACATCCACGAGGTGATCCTGGTCGGTGGTTCGACACGCATTCCGGCGGTACAGGCACTCGTTCGCCGGCTCACCGGCGGTAAGGATCCCCACATGGGCGTCAACCCGGACGAGGTCGTGGCGCTCGGTGCCGCGGTCCAGGCAGGCGTGCTCAAAGGTGAGGTCTCCGACGTACTGTTGCTCGACGTCACCCCACTGTCCCTCGGCGTCGAGACGCAGGGCGGGGTAATGACCAAGATCATCGAGCGCAACACGACGATCCCCGCCCGACGCAGCGAAGTGTTCTCCACAGCGGAAGACAATCAGTCCGCCGTGGACGTCGTAGTCCTGCAGGGCGAACGCGAACGCGCCGCCGACAACCGGGTGCTGGGCCGGTTCCGGCTGGAAGACATCCGACCTGCGCCACGCGGCGAGGCGCAGGTCGAAGTCACATTCGATATCGATGCCAACGGCATTCTCAACGTCACCGCCCGTGACAAAGACACCGGCAAGGAGCAGAGCATCACGATCAGCGAACAGGGCAACCTCGACCAGAGCGAGGTCGAGCGCATGCTCGCCGAGGCCGAACGGAACCGGCGTGAGGACGAGGAGCTGCGCAAGGCGGTCGACGCACGTAACGCCCTCGATTCGGTTGCCTACCAGGTGGAACGGCGACTTGCCGAACTGGGTGACAGTGCGCCACCGCACGAGAAAGCGCGTGCCGAGATGTTGATCGCCGACGCGAGGAAGGCTGTAGAAGACGGTGCTCCACCCTCGGAGGTAGAGCCACTGACCTCGGAGCTGCAGCAGTTGCTCTACGGGCTTGCAGCGGTTCAAAACGGCGGCGAGGGATACCAGACCGGCGGAAGAGACGCTGCGTCGTCGGATGACGACGACGTGATCGACGCCGAGTTCGATCGGAGCTGAGGCACCTGATGGACAGATCTGCTGATCATTCGACGACCGAGCAGGCTACCGACCATACTGACACGGACCAGACCGAGACGAGGCCTGATCACACCGATACCGAAGCCAAGCTGGCTCGACTCGAGGACCGCTGGCGCAGAGCACTCGCAGATCTGGACAACCTGCGCAAGCGGTATGCCAAAGATCTCGACCGTGAACGCGCCGCGGAGACAGCGAGGGTATCGGCGGCGTGGCTGCCTGTCCTGGACAACTTGGAGCTCGCGCTGGCCCATGCGGATAGCGATCCTCAGGCCGTCGTCGAGGGTGTGAAGGCAATCCGGGACCAAGCGGTGCAGATACTGTCACGGCTCGGCTTCGAGCGCCACGACGAGGTCGGTGTGCCGTTCACCCCGGAACTCCACGAAGTAGTCAGTGTGGTGACCCAACCCGACCTTCCCTCCGGAACCGTGATCGAGGTCTTGCGGCCAGGTTACGGAGAAAACGGACAGCAGTTGCGTCCCGCCACCGTGGTCGTCAGCCGACCTGAGGAGTGAGCGCCATGGCGCGTGACTACTACGAAGCGCTCGGGGTCCCGCGCAGCGCCGACACCGACGAAATCCAGCAGGCCTACCGCCGACTTGCCCGCAAATATCACCCCGACATCAACAAAGACCCCACTGCGGAAGACAAGTTCAAAGAGATCAATGAGGCCTACCAAGTGTTATCCGACCCAGACACCCGGAAACGCTACGACCGATTCGGGGACGACTTCCGTCGGGTACCCGAGGACTACGACGAACGGGTCCGGGCAAGCGCCGGCGGGTACGGCGGCGGAAGGTACAGCGGTGGGGGCCGGAGGGTGCACTTCGGACACGGCACAGACGGCGAGGGGGGCGTCGACTTCGAGGACCTCTTCGGACAGATGTTCGGCGGCGGTGGCGCGTACGGCCCGATTCCCGGCGCCGATCAGGAAGCGGAACTGGAACTGACCCTGGAAGAGGCGTACCGGGGCGGCAAACGCACTCTCCGTCTGGACGGACGACGATACGACGTCAACATTCCGGTCGGTGTCCTCGACGGCCAAAGAATCCGGCTGGCCGGGCAAGGGGGCCGAGGCAACGGCGGCGCACCGCCCGGGGATCTGTACCTCGTGGTCCGGATCAAACCGCATTCCCGGTTCCGCGTACAGGGCCGGGACATCTACGTCGACCTTCCCGTCTCCCCCTGGGAAGCAGCCCTCGGCGCGACGGTCGCCGTTCCCACTCCCGGCGGTGAGGCGAAAGTCAAAGTCGTACCGGGCTCGTCGACAGGTAGGAAGCTGCGCCTGCGCGGAGAAGGCATGCCCAACCCGCGAGGCTCCAACGGCAACCTCTACGCCGAAATCAAGGTGATGGTGCCATCGAAACCGACAGCACGTGAACGCGAGCTGTTCGAACAGTTGGCCGCCGAATCGAACTTCGACCCGAGGAAACAGCCATGAGCACCCCGACCCCGGGCACCCAGTACATATTGGTTCGCCGTACCGGAATGTCGCTGGATGTCTTCGCCGAACGTACCGGGCTGCACCCCGACCTGGCAAGAAAACTCGTGGCTCTCGGCCTGATCGACGCACGCCGCGACCCCGGCGGCGAAATATTGTTCGAACCGTCAGCAGTGGCCCACGCTGCCCGCATCCAACGGTTGCGGACGGGTCTAGGCCTGAACTACTCGGCAATCGGGCTCGTGCTCGATCTGCTGGATCGAATCGAGAAACTCGAAGCAGCGTCCCACGGAAGGAAGACACCCCCATGGACACCGGCAGTCTGACTGAAAGGTCACGAGAAGCCCTGCAGGAGGCCCAGAACATCGCGACCAGAATGGGCCACACCGAGGTCGACGGAGAGCACCTGCTGCTCGCGTTGGTCGATCAGCAGGAAGGGCTCGTACCGCGACTGCTCGAGCAGGCCGGTGCGAACGTCGACGCCCTACGCTCCGATCTGGAACAGGCACTCATGCGTAGGCCGAAGGTCAGCGGCCCCGGTGCGACGCCCGGTCAGGTGATGATCACCCAGCGCCTGGCCAAACTGCTCGACGCCGCCGAACGAGAGGCAAAGCGACTCAAGGATTCCTACGTGTCGGTGGAGCATCTCGTGATGGCCCTCTCCGAGGAGGGGTCGACCAGTGCGGCCGGACGGGTTCTCACCAGCCATGGGGTCACACGAGAGACCTTCCTCGCCGCCTTGACCACAGTGCGCGGCAACCAGCGCGTCACCTCGGCCACCCCGGAGGGGGCGTACGAGGCGCTCGAGAAGTACGGACGCGACCTCGTCTCCGAGGGCCGAGCAGGCAAACTCGATCCGGTCATCGGGCGAGACGCCGAAATCCGCAGGGTAACGCAGATCCTGAGCCGGAAAACGAAGAACAATCCGGTGCTGATCGGCGACCCCGGCGTCGGCAAGACCGCGATCGTCGAGGGACTCGCCCAGCGGATCGTCCGCGGCGACGTGCCCGAGGGCCTACGCGACAAAACGATCTTCTCGCTCGACATGGGTTCCCTGGTGGCCGGCGCGAAGTACCGCGGCGAGTTCGAGGAACGGCTGCAGGCGGTGCTGTCCGAGGTGAAAGCGGCCGAGGGGCGCATCCTGTTGTTCGTCGACGAGTTACACACCGTCGTCGGCGCAGGATCGGTCGGCGGCGAGGGATCTCTCGACGCCGGCAACATGCTCAAACCGATGCTCGCCCGCGGCGAACTGCACATGATCGGTGCCACCACTCTCGACGAGTATCGCAAGCACATCGAATCCGATGCAGCATTGGAGCGTCGATTCCAGACCGTTCTCGTCGACGAGCCCAGTGCCGAGGATGCAATCTCGATTCTGCGCGGACTTCGAGAACGCCTCGAGGTGTTTCACGGCGTGAAGATCCAGGACGGCGCACTGGTGGCCGCCGTGACCCTCTCGCACCGGTACATCACCGACCGTTTCCTTCCGGACAAGGCGATCGACCTGGTAGATGAAGCGTGCGCCCGGCTACGAACCGAAATCGACTCGATGCCCGCCGAACTCGACGAACTCACCCGGAAAGTGACCCGGCTGGAGATCGAAGAGGCCGCCCTGTCCAAGGAAACGGACGCCGCCAGCAAGACACGCCTCGAGGAGTTGCGTAAGGAACTGGCCGATCTGCGGGCCGAGACCGACGCCCGGCACGCTCAGTGGGAGGCAGAGCGCCAAGCGATCCGTCGGGTGCAGGAGCTACGGGGAGAGCTGGAACGATTGCGACACGAAGCCGAGGAGGCCGAACGCAATTACGACCTCAATCGGGCCGCCGAGCTGCGATACGGCGAGATCACCGAACTCGAACGCAAACTCAAGGCGGCGGAGGAGCAATTGGCCACCAGGCAAGGCCGCAATCCGTTGCTGCGCGAGGTGGTCACCGAAGACGAGATCGCAGAAATCGTGGCCGCATGGACGGGTATCCCGGTCGCTCGACTGCAGGAAGGCGAGCGGGAGAAACTGTTGAAGCTCGACGAGATCCTGCACGAGAGAGTCATCGGTCAGGACGAGGCGGTACAACTAGTCGCAGACGCGGTAATCAGAGCAAGGTCGGGTATCCGCGATCCGCGCCGGCCGATCGGTTCGTTCATCTTCCTGGGCCCGACAGGTGTGGGGAAGACCGAACTCGCAAAGACGCTGGCCAGTGCCCTCTTCGACAGCGAAGACAACATGGTGCGCCTGGATATGAGCGAGTACCAGGAACGGCACACGGTGAGCAGACTCATCGGTGCACCCCCCGGGTACGTCGGGTATGACGAGGGGGGTCAGCTCACTGAGGCGGTGCGTCGCAAGCCGTACTCCGTGGTGCTCTTCGACGAGATCGAGAAGGCCCATGCCGACGTCTTCAATACCCTTCTACAGGTGCTCGACGACGGCCGGATCACCGATTCTCAAGGCAGGCAGGTCGATTTCCGGAACACGGTGATCATCATGACCTCGAACATCGGATCCCAGCATCTCCTCGACGGAGTCACAGCGGACGGCGAGATCAAGCCGGACGCCCGGGCGCGGGTGCTGGCGGAACTGCGCGGGCACTTCCGTCCCGAGTTCCTCAACCGGATCGACGACATCGTGTTGTTCACCCCGCTCACGCTGCCCCAGATCGAACATATCGTCGAGCTACAACTCACCGATCTTCGGAACAGATTGTCAGAGAGACAGATACACTTGAATATCACACCGGAAGCACGCCGGCTCATCGCCGAACACGGTTTCGACCCGGTCTACGGTGCACGACCCCTGCGCAGGTATATCGCCCATGAGGTCGAAACCAGGATAGGTCGTGCGCTGTTGCGCGGCGAAATCGAACCGGGCGGCACCATCGATGTCACGGTCGATGACGGCGAACTGTCCGTCGCATATACGGAACCCGCCATCGCGGCCTGAGAAGGGGTGTCGTCATGGGATCCGACAAGGTGAAGTGCCCACACTGCGGCAAGGTCAACAGGGTACCGGCGGCCGGGAACGGGAGACCCCGCTGCGGAAATTGCCACGAGCCGCTGCCCTGGATCGCCTCGGCAGGGGATGGCGACTTCGCGGAGGTCGCCGAGAAATCCTCGGTGCCTGTACTCGTTGACCTCTGGGCGACGTGGTGCGCTCCGTGCCGAATGGTCAGCCCCGCGCTCGAGCAGCTCGCCACAGAACGCGCAGGTCAGATCAAGCTCGTCAAGGTTGACGTGGATGCTGCACCCCAGACGGCCGAACGTTTCACCGTCCGTGCCGTTCCGACGCTGCTGGTGATGGACCGAGGTGAGGTACTCGCTCGTCAGGCGGGCGCCGCTCCGGTACCGGTGTTGCGCACATGGCTCGATCAGGCGCTCTCGGAAAAAGCAGGCAAGGAGGCGAACTCATGACTTTTTCCCACGCGGACCCACATGTGATCGCGATCCGGGCCGTGGCGCCCCGCACTCCACAAGGTTGCGAGGAATGTCTTCGCCTCGGCACCCCGTGGGTACATCTGAGGCTGTGTCTGTCGTGCGGACACGTCGGTTGCTGCGACTCCTCGCCGGGCAAGCACGCGAGCGCACACGCTCACGCCCTTGGCCATCCGATCGTCCAGTCGATGGAACCCGGTGAAGATTGGCGTTGGTGTTATGTCGACCAGAATTTCGTCTGAGGACGCCCCACGCCTCGGCGACGGTCAGCTCGTCGACGACGAGACTCCGGATGCAGTCGGGGCATTCCCGCGGTTGACGGACGCCCAGGTAGCGACGCTCGAGACCGGAGGCACACGTCGATCGGTTCACGCCGGCGAGGTGCTGATTCGAGCGGGCACCCGCAGCAGCGACTTCTTCGTCGTCCTTTCCGGCAAGGTCGCGATCATCGACGAGGGCGCCGAGGACGGTGAGCGTCGGATATTGCGCCTGCACGGTCCGGGCCGATTCCTGGGCGAGCTCGGACTGCTGGATGGCCAGGTGGCGTTCTTCACCGCCGAGGCGATCGAGGACGGCGAGGTGCTCGTCGTCCCAGCCGAGCGGGTGCGCGAGCTCGTCGCCCACGACCTCGTGCTCAGCGATCTGATCCTGCGGGCCTACCTGGTGCGCCGGCACCTACTGATCGGGCTCGGTTCGGGGTTCCGAATCATCGGCTCCTGCTATTCCCCGGACACGTTGCGGCTTCGCGAGTTCGCGATGCGCAACCGGCTGCCCCACAAATGGATCGATCTGGAGCAAGACGAACGGGCGGAGCAACTGCTGCAAAGCCTGGGTGTCGCCCCAGAGGACACTCCCGTCGTGATCTGGCACGGCGAGAAGGTGCTGCGCAATCCGACGAACGCCGAACTCGCCCGCATCGTCGGGCTTCCGGTCCCGGACGCAGCGCACGACGTATGCGACCTCGTCGTCGTAGGTGCCGGACCGGCGGGTCTGGCCGCGTCCGTGTACGGCTCATCCGACGGGTTGAACACGGTGACACTGGAGTCGATCGCTGCAGGTGGGCAGGCTAGCACCTCCTCCCGGATCGAGAACTACCTGGGCTTTCCGGCGGGGATCTCCGGTGCCGAATTGGCGGAGCGGGCCGTGATTCAGGCCGGGAAGTTCGGTACCCGCCTTCTCGTGTCGGCGGAAGTGACCGGTTTGGGATCCGAGGGCGGGCACCATGTGCTCCAACTGGCGGACGGCGGCGAGATCCGCGCCCGGGCGGTCGTGCTCGCCACCGGGGCGTGATATCGCAAGTTGGAGGTTCCGGGAATCGAGGCACTGGAGGGGAGAAGCGTGTATTACGCCGCAACCAATCAGGAAGCGCGGCTGTGCGGCACCGACCCTGTAGCCATCGTCGGCGGCGGAAACTCCGCCGGCCAGGCCACCGTCTTCCTCGCAGACCAAGTTTCCCACGTTCACCTCCTCATCCGCGGCCACGACCTCGGAAAAAGTATGTCCCGGTATCTCGTCGACCAGATCGAACGCCATCCGCGCGTGACCGTGCACCGAAATGCCGAGATTCGTGAGGTCCACGGCGACAAGCACCTCGAAGAGATTGCAATCGAGGACAATCGCACGGGCGACAAGGCCAGGATCCGGGTGCACGCTCTGTTCGTCTTCATCGGGGCGATGCCGCATACCGGGTGGCTGACCGACGCGATCGCGCTCGACGATCACGGCTTCGTCCTCACGGGCGTGGACGCCGTCCCCGCCCGTGAGGACGGCAACCAGAGAATCGACGCCCCGCCGTCGAGAACACTCGAAACGAGCCGGGCCGGTCTGTTCGCAGCGGGTGACGTCCGCAGCGGCTCGGTAAAACGGGTCGCATCCGCTGTCGGTGAAGGAGCGATGGCGGTACGACAAATCCATGAATACTTCGAGAGGAGCTGACGACATGCCAGTGATGGGCACTGCAAAATTCCAGCGGTTCTTCCGGGTAGCGGCTGGACTGCACGTCGACCGGAACGATCTCAAACGCTATACAGATTTCATCGACGACAAGATCTACGACGTGATCCTCATCGGCAAGGCCTCGGCAAAGGCAAACCTGCGGGACGTGATCGAACCGTGGGACCTGCCGATCACCAAGGGGCTGCAGGAGAGCATCGACCGATTCGAGAAGCTGGACGAGGAGATCGAACTACAACCTCTGCTCGACCAACTGGCGGCCCAACCGCCCTTGGACGTAGCCCTCTCCGAGAGAACCGAGCAGAGATTGCCGCTGATTGCCGGCGGCTTGAGCGTGGCGCTGGCGCGCACTTTCGTCACTGTCCAGCCGGACCGCAAAAACCCCGGGACCGCCGAGTGGAACGTCACCCTCGACATCTTCCATCAACTCCTCTGAACCCAGCCAGCGACCGGGCACTGATGGCGGACAAACGTGCCAGACACATCGAGGACGATGTGATCTGGCCGAGATACAAAGGCGGAATGGACCGCTACTCACAAACAACATCTCGTAGATGAAGACGATCAACATCCACGTATCGGTCTTCCCGTTACCTTCTTCGTAGCCCTGCAACACAGGGCGACGGTCGCCAAGTTCGGTATGACTTCTTGCCCCTGTCACTCGAATGATCCGGGGGGGTGGTGTCGCCGAACTTGGTGGCATGGGACTGCTGTAGGAACAGGTGACATCTGAACTGTGGTGCCGTGAGGCACTGCTGGAAGGATGGACCCCGTGCCCAAGCCTTATCCGAAAGAGTTCCGCGACGATGTCGTCCGGGTGGCCCGAGGTCGCGAACCAGGTCAGCACCTGCGGCAGATCGCCGCGGACTTCGGCATCAGCGAATCCTGCTTGACGAACTGGCTCAGGAAGGCTGACGTCGAAGAGGGCATCAAGCCAGGGACGACGAACGAGGAGTCCAGAGAGAACCGCGAGCTGAGAAAACGGATCCGTTTGCTCGAGCAGGAGAACGAGGTGCTTCGGCGGGCCGCAGCCTATCTGTCGCAGGCGAATCTTCCGGGAAAATGATCTACCCGCTCGTCCGCGAGCTGGCCGCCGGCGGGATCCCCGTCGCGGTGACGTGCCGGGTCCTGGGGATCGCCCGCCAACCGTACTACCGGTGGCTCGTCCGTCCTGTCACCGATGCCGAACTCGAGGAGGCCTATCGGGCGAACGCCCTGTTCGACGCCCACCGCGAAGACCCGGAATTCGGCTACCGGTTCCTCGCCGACGAGGCCCGCGATGCGGGTGAGTCGATGTCGGACCGGACGGCCTGGCGGATCTGCTCCGAGAATCGGTGGTGGAGTGCGTTCGGCAAGAAACGTGGCTCGAAGAAGGGTTGTTCCGGGCCACCGGTGCACGACGATCTCGTCGGCCGCGTCTTCGCCTCGAACGAGCCGAATCGCTTGTGGCTCACCGATATCACCGAGCACAGAACCGATGAAGGCAAGCTCTACCTATTAATCGCAGTAGTCGCATCGACCGGTAGCCGGAAGAGCCGTGCGGTGTACCGGGCAGAAATCGGTTTGGGTGTGTCTGGTCGACGCATCCCGGCGAGCCGCTGCGGACCGCGTGGCCGCCACCTTGGGCGTGAGCGTGGGTTCTCCACCGTCCGCGGGCAGGTTGTCGGCATAGGCGCGGTAGCACTCGAGCCGGGCCCAGGCGGCGTGATGATCGAGGTCATCGGGAATGGGCTCACTGGCGGTCTCGAGGACGTAGCGGTAACCGTCGCCGACGGTGTGGTCCTGCTTGACGCAGAGTGCCGTGAGCGGGGGCTCGCCGCGACGTGCGCATTCGTCGACTACTACTCCGAGGACCTTTCCGATCCAATTGCGCATCTGTATTCGGGTGCGAATGCCGGCTTCTTCTTGGACTTGTTCGGCCAGATCCATGTAGGTGATGAATCCGTTGTATCGCCGCGCAGTGCGCTCGAGAATGCCCTGGGCGGCCACCGCCCACGCCGCCCGAGCGTCGGCGAATGCCACCCGCGAGCCGTCGCTGATTCGCCAAGTTCCGGGTGTGGTCATGCCGGTGCCCCCGTCATTCCCGTCATTCGCTTCCGAATCGGTTCCGGATGCCGCCGTGCTGGTGTCGACCGAGGTCTCGGCGGAATCGAGCTCGTTCTGCTGGGCTCCGTGCGGCCGGTTCACGCTCGTCTCGAAACCGATCTTGCCAAGCTGTGACAGGGCGTGATGGGTGTTGTAGCCGGAGCGCGGGCGACCACTCAAAATTCCCCATACCTGCTTGGGTGGGTACCTGACGCCTCCCACATCGACCCAGTGTTCCTGCACGCCTTCCGGTGCCATGCGGCGAATCGCGGCAATCGCAGTGGACAACTCCTCGGGCGGGGGCGCGTCTGTCATTCCGCTATTGGACCAAACGGATAACGGTGGGGACCGCAACCACGGTCCGTCTCGTGTCGTCCTCAACCCGTGTGAAGCTCGTAGTCCTGCACCTGCCGCCACAGCAGGGACCCGACGGGCAACGATCCGTACATGCCCTCAGCCGCCGAGGCTGTTCGCCGAAAAAGCACCGGCATCTTCGTGGCGGCAGCGACATCATCGAGATGGGCACGGTCCAGTGCCCGCCGAATATGCATCCGGACCGGCACGCTAGCGGACTTGTCAAGATTGCAGCGAGTGTCGGCTGCGACGAGATTCGCGACGCCGTCGATCGGGACGAGGGACCACGGCACGACGTGATCGATCTGCACATCGTCGCGCATGCGGGTCGCGCAGTAGAAGCACCTATCACCCTGTAGATCGCGGAGTGGATCGACGAGAGCTCGCAAGGCGACGCGGTCGGCACCGAACAGAAAGCCGTCGAGGTCCTCTGCGTCGAGCTCGGCACGGTTCAAGGCTATTACGTCCTGCGCCCACAGTGAGCGCACGAATGCCCGCAGCAACGTCGAGGTGCGTCGCAGACCCTCGGGGACGCCCGGACGTAGGACGATCATTGCGACCCGGTTGACGTCGGCGACCGTCATCTTCTTGCGGAACGCGGAAGCATCGAACAGGAAGTCGTCGCGTATGCGGGTATCTAGAACCGTCTGCAGGTGTGTGAGCGGGTATTGCGCGACGGTTTTCCGCAGCGAGCGCACCAAGGCCTGATAGGAGGGATGCGAAGCGGCGCGAGCTGCCTCTGCGGTGCGCAATCCCTCACGGATCAAGTCGTTCCGCGCCTCGGCAATTCGATCCGGCATCGAGCGGCCCCTCTTCACCTGAGCGAGTGGACCATGCTGCTGAAACGGCCGCACCTGCTGCCAGTAGTAGGCGACGATCCGGTGGGTGATCTCGTCGATCGGAACCGCGAGGCTGCCGTCGGGCGCGGGCGTGTTCTCGACGCAGATGTCCACCAAGGCCATGACTGTCGCAAGCTTGTAGGTGGATTCCCGTCGACCTGTTTCGAGCAACTGCACGACGCGGCCTGCGACGTCGAGCGGGTCCAGGCTCGCGGGGCTCATGGTCGGCACCCTATACGCCGTCGACCGACGACCGTGTCCTGACAGTCGAGGGACTCGAGGCGGACCCGCACGCACTGACGAGCCTGGCACGCGTCCGATTCCGGTTGCTCATCCACGTCTTTGCGAAGAACCTCCGACCCGGGAGCAGGCGATCAGGCGCCTTCCTTCGATATCGTCGCTGTCGGGACCGGCAGGCGGGAGACGGTGGGGGACAACTCGAGATCCGCGAATCCGTGGTCAACGATGACGGGATCCGCCACGAACTCTGCGAGCAGATCGGCGAGGGTTGTCGACAGACGGGGCAGGAGGAGAAGGCTTGCTTATCTGAAAGGTGCTCCTCGAACTGCTCCGACATGACCCTGGGCAAGCCATAACCTCGCAGTTCAGGGCGTCATTCTTTGTCTGCGACATCCTGCACTCACGAACCACCGTGAAAGCGCGAGGTTGGCGAAGCCCGTCCAGGGGGAGACGGCCCACGACCGTCTGCTGTACGTCTGCCGGTGCGTAATGGCCTATTCGTACCGAACGATTACCTCAATGAGTGAATCAGCGTGAATGCGCTTTCGCATCGATGATCTTGAAGTAGGACCGGCGAGGGCATTATGGCCGAGAGCATGACGCCATCAGAGGCGAAAGCCATCGCTGAGCGCTACCTGAGGTCTCTCGGGTTCGTCCCGACTGCCGGCGGTGGATCGAGCCGCATGAATATTCGGGCACCGGGGTTGGTTGCGAAGGTAACTGTTCGTGCCGCCCCCGTCAGCCGATCCGAACTGACGAGCTTCTACATGGATCGCGATATAGGTACGGCCGAGACGCGAGCGTACTTTGCGATCAACGGCTACGGACCAACGGCTGTCGACTATGCAAGAACGCATCGGATCCAATTGTTCGAGATCGATCGTGCCGGTCGCGTCACTGAGCGCAACAAGGTAGGACTCTGCGCGCCCGATACGGTGGCGCCTCCGTCGTGGCCTTCGCAGAAGAAGGCCGAGTCTCGTCATGAGCGGCCTACCGATCCCCGAGACCAGACGATGAAGGTCTGGGAGAGGCATGAAGCGGAGCAAGCTAGGAGACTGCTACTTGCGGTCGCCAAGTCTGTCGGTGCCGCGACTTTTGCCCGCTTGTCGAAGTTGGCCGAGGCGGTGCCAGAGCGGAGGACGCGGAAGACCCCAGCGAATCAACGTGCAAACAGGGGGCTCGTGGCGGTCGGTGTGGTGATGTTCATTGTTGTCGGAGGAAGCGTGTTGGCCGGCGTGAACAGCTCGAACTCCGACCGCCCGGTAGAACCGCCGCAAGTGTCATCCACGACGACTACTCGTGAACTCTCCTCGGCGGCCACGACACAGCAGACTTCGCCAGAGGCAATTCGCACACCGTCGGAGATCGTGTCATCGAGCTCTGTACCGACGACCACCGTGTTCAGACCGCCGCCTCCCGAGTACATGCCGTCGGAGACCACGACGTACGTGCCCGCCCCACCGGTGAACACGCCCGAGTACACCCCACCACCGCCGGCGCCTGAATCGTTCGCCTATTACAAGAATTGCGACGCTGCCCGCGATGCCGGCGTTGCACCGCTCTTGCGCGGTCAGGCGGGCTATAGACTTGAACTCGATCGGGACGACGACGGCGTAGCTTGTGAATGGAATTGATCGTCCCAGGAACAACGCGAGCGCTGAGTGCGGCCGACCACCAAATTCGGCAGTCACCGCGCGTGCCGCATCCTGAACATCCGCTTCACGATTCTCATGTCACGCTCGGGGCGTCGACCGCGAACAGGGCCAGGGGCGGCCGGAACCGTTCCACCGTCACCGCGTGAGGCTGGCTCGAGGTCGGCGCGCTCGCGTTCGGCGATCCAGTCGTCGATTCCGCCGAGGAGCGCCCGACGGGTGGGGAACCAGCTCGAGGAGATCACCTGACCGCGGAGAGGGAGATCAGCTGTCCGCATCAGGGAGATCAGCTGTCCGCCCACAGGGACGCCCTCCTGTCCCTTCGCCCTTGCCTCGAGTCCGCGCTCCCGGGTAGCCGCCGGCATGGACACACCCTTTCCGAGAGGTCCACTATGAACGTGGTATCTCCACCGTGCGAAGGGGGTCGCCGTGCCCACGCCCGCCTCGGTCTGGTCGCCGCCGCTGCCCGAGGCGTCCGGCTTCGACCATCTCGTCGTGGAGACGCCCGGACTGCATACTCACGTCGCCGCCATCGGCGAAGGTGAGCCGGTCGTGCTGTTGCACGGATTTCCCGAGCACTGGTGGCAATGGCACGCCATAGCTCCGGTCATCGCGGCCTGCGGCTACCGGGTCATCTGCCCCGACTTGCGCGGGGCCGGCTGGACCGTGGCGGACGATCCGCGTGTCGAGCGCGAAACCAGGCTCCGCGACCTGCTCGCCCTCTTCGACGTCCTCCACATCGAGCGCACCCACCTCGTCGCCCACGACATGGGCGTCCTGACCGCAGTGCAGCTGACCTACGACCACCCCGAGCGGGTTCGCACGGCAGTGCAACTCGCCGTGCCCCCGGCCTTCATGACGTTCAGCCCGAAGGTCCTGCCAGGCTTCCGGCACCTGCCCTCGTTGGTCTGGCACCGCCCGGGCGCCTCACTGCGCGGAACCTTCTCCGCGGCGTACGTTGCCCGCCCGATGTCGGAGGCAACCGTCGAAGCGCATCTCGCCCCGATGCGCCGCCCCGACATCGACGGCGCGGTGCGTCCGCTTCTGCGTGGCATGGTGCTGCCCGAAGCCGTGCGCATGGCGCGGGGGGTCTACCGACGTCGGAGGCTCACGGTGCCGACCCTCGTCGTGTTCGGCCGCCAAGACCGCCCGTGGAACGAACAGCTGGGGCGCATCTGCCGCAATCCGGGGCGGTACGCCGATCGCATCGAGTTCGCCTACGTCGACGACGCAGCGCATTTCATCACCGACGATGCCCCAGCCGCGGTCGCCGACCTCGCGATTGACTGGTTCGAACGAGCAGCATGACGTAGGGCTCACTACTCGGTCTTTCGCTCACCGCTCCGAGCACTCTTGCGTGTCTCACTGGGCGGAGCGCAGCGGCCTCGGGGGCGTGGTCGCTGGGCATCGCCGTTTCGAACCTCCGGGGAGGCAGCGCCGGTCTGGACAGGACACGCCGGGTGGTTGTCGAGTGACTCGAGGCAGACCTCCACGCGCTGACGAGCCTGGTGCGCGCTCGATCCGGTTGCTCATCCACATCTCGGCGAAGCTCCTCGGACGCGGGGACAAGACGATGGGGCGCCTTCCTTCGATATCGTCGCTGTCGGGACCGACGGGCGGGAGGCGGGGTGGGACGACTCGAGGTCGGCGGATCCGTGGTCAACGATGACGGGATTCGCTACGAGCTCTGCGAGCGGATCGGCGAGGGCGGATTCGGTGAGACCTACCTGGCCTACCGCCTCGCGCGGAACTCGGGTCGTCGGGTCCGGAGAGTGTGCGTCAAAGTGTGTCACAACATCGACGATTGGCACGGGGAGGCGTTCTTCGGTCGATTGCTCCACGGCAACGACCGGGCCGTCGCGCTACACGACTCGTTCGTCGTTGCCGCCGGTCGTGGCGGGCGACGGCGCCTGCACCTGCTCGTGTTCGAATACATGCCGGATGGAACCGTCGCCGACCTCGTCGAGGCGAACGGTCGCGGGTGGAGTCCGTCGCGCGTGCGCACGGAGGTCGGTGCCCTACTGAAATTGCTTGCGACGATGCACAACGTCGGCATCACGCACCGCGACATCACACCCCAGAACGTCTTCCTCCGGGGTGGACGGCTCGTCCTCGGCGACTTCGGTATTTCCCGGATGACACTCGATCCCCGCAAGGCGAAGGTGACCGCTTTCACGCCCGACTTCGTTCCGGACGCGGTGTGGGTCCACCACAACTGGGGTCCCGGCGACGACGTGTTCCAACTGGGACTCCTCGCGTGCACCCTGCTGAGTGGCGAGATCTGGACGGCACGTGACGTGAAGCAACTGCGAACTCTGACGGCGCCGGACGATCTGAAGTGCTGGATCTGGCACGCGACGGCCGCCAAGGCGAAGAAGTATGTCGACGCACTCGACGCACGTGAGGCATTGACGACGCTGGCGAAAGTCAACATGCGGTCGGGACGGGGCCCCGCGTCATTGGAGGGCCATCGGGTGGTCTTCACCGGCAAGCTCCAGAGATGGACCCGGAACGAGGCCGCGGAGCTCGTCCGGCGCGCCGGCGGACACGTGCAGGATGCCGTCGGCGACTCGACCACGCTGCTCGTGCGAGGGGACGTCCGCAACGGACTGAACGAGTCCGAGGGACGCAAGCTGTACGCGGTGCGGGAGCGCCTGCGGCTCGGGCAGAGGATCTCGATCATCGGGCAGACGGGCCTCGAGCGTCTGCTCGGACAGCGGCACGGCTGACCGGAACGAGCCACGGGGATCACGCCAGGGGCTACGTGCCGGTCGGAAGCGTGTCGGGGAACTCGTACTCGCATCCCAGTTCGTCGAGCGGGGGCGCGTCCGGGCTGTCGCGGAACCACGAAACACATGCGTCGGCAGCCAAGGTGACGTCGCGGGTGAAGAGGTAGCCAGCGCTGCAGTCGTCGAAGTGACCGTCGAAGAACCACCGGTCGAGCTCGAGTCCGTCCACAGCGTGAGTGTCCAGCCGCAGCCGGCCGAGGACGGTCCGGGAGCGGCGCACCATCAGCACACCGTCTGCCAGCACGTGTACCTGCGCGCACACCACCGGATCCTCGTCCTCGTCCTCGTCCTCGTCGTGGTCGAGTGGAGCGACGTAGCCGCTCGGTCCCAGATCGATGACGAGACCCGTCGGCTTGTCGGTGAACGAGTCGACGAGCCAGTCGATCATTCCGTCCCAGGTGTTGATCTCCGGGAGGTCCGTGCTGTCGTTCACTGGCCGCCTCCTCTGTGGTTTCCTCCAGTGTGATCAACCGTAGCGCGGGATGCCGACACAAGAGCGGTGCTCTCTGCCTGAATCCTACGGATGTCGTTCAGCGCGATGCCGATTCGAAGTCGTCGAGAACCGCGACGATCCGACCGACGGTGTCTTCCAGGCCGACGCACCACTGTGATTCCGGCAGGGGAGCGCTGCTGTCGCGGAAGTGGATTCGGCCGAATATGAGCACCCCATATGACGTTTCGACGCTCAAGCCGCAACGGTACGGCAGGGACGTATTGGTCTTCAACAGTGCTCTCCGGCCGGCGAGTTCCGTGAGCACCAGGTCATCACCGTTGCCGCTGGCCTTTTGCCGTTCCTCCTCGAAGTCGAAGTTGGCGGATAGCACGGACAGACCATAGTTGGCCAGGACTCCGGGGATGTGCACGGTGCCGTCGTAGGAGCAGCCGAGCATCGTGAAGTGCGTGGCGGCGAAGTCTGCATTGTCTTCGGACATCGGGTCGTAGCCCGCGGCGGTGAGCACGTCGTCGGGAATGTCGAGGCAGGGGTCGAAGGCGACGAGGGGTCGGTCGGATTCGTCGACCAGCCGGGGCACGCGTGCGGTGGTAGTCGCTGGGGTCGGCGGCTCGTCCGTGGCGATGGCGGAGTGTGAAGGCACCGCGCAGCCGGCGAGCACCCCGACAGCGAGCAGGGCACCGGCGGTGCGGCGGCCGGTCACTGCTCGTCCGAACTCGCGCCGTGCAGACGCTGCACCCAGTCGTACTCGGCGGCAAGAAAACCCTCGCCGCCGGCGGCGAACAGATCCCGCATGCCTTTGAGCACCACATAGAACTGTTCGAGCCGTTCGTAGAGCGATTCGGGTGTGCCCTGAGCCTTGCGCACGAATCCGGCGCGGAGAGCCTCGGCCGATGCGAAGCCACCGAAGCTGGGCGCATCGGTCAGGTTGCCAGCCTCCTCAGCCGCGTCTTTCAGCGTTCGGAGCATGGTGTCGCAGACCGCGACGATCTCGTCGATCGTCTGCGGATCCAGACGAAGTCCTTCGGCCATGAAATCCCCCCCATGATGTCCATCGGCCCGGGTACTGTAGCGCGCCGACGGCATGGGAACGCCGCCGCTCGAACGCGAGGCACTGGCGACTGATGAGCGGGACGACCGGGTGTCTGCCGACTCGGTGAGCGTTGCCGCGGAAGCCGTCAAATTTTCGGCGTCGGGTCATCCGACAGTCGCAAGTAGGGGCGGTCCTTCTGTGTAAGGTGCATCGGGCAGGTTGGGGACACAGGGGGCATCTACATGGGGGAGAGCGTTTTCGTCGTGCCGGAAGAACTCCGGTTGCTTGCAGCAAGGGCTGCCGATGCCGGTGCCGCACTGGAGAAATGCACCGACAGGTCGGAGGTCGGGGATCTGCTTTCCGGATCGTGCACCGCGGTGGCATGTGAAGAGGTGTGGGCAGCCGTGGTCGCATCGACGTCCCAGTTGGCCGCTCGTCTGCGCGACGTAGCGATGAGGGCTGATGCTGCTGCGAATTCGTATTCGGAGGTGGATCGTGCGTCGGCCGACGCATTGCGCGACCTGCGGGGCAGAGTGTGAGTCCGGCGACGAGAGAGCAGGCCCAACGCTGGGACACCGCTTCGCTGGTCGTGATCGCAGCTGCATGGGAGGAACTTTGTGACGAGATCGACCGGCGTAAGCGCGACGTGGAGCGCGACTTCGACGACTCGCACCGGTTTTGGCGCGGAGCAGCCGCCGATCACGAACGCACCAGGATGCAGCGATTCGTGGATGCGGCGAATCGCGCGGCAGGAGCGCTCGAACGTTGTGTCGATGTTGCTCACCGCGGAGCCTCGAGCATCGAGGCCGCGCGATCGTACGTATTGCATGCCGTCGCGTCGGCGGAATGTGAGGGGTTTCGGGTTGCGAACGATGGGCGTGTCTCGTCGGTCGGTGTGGCCGGAGCCTCGAAAGAGGTCGCGAGCCGACACGAGACGGAAATTGTCCGCGCGTTGACCGTACTGGGCGACGAAGACGCGCGGGTTGCAACGGCGATGCGGAGAGCGCTCGAGTCGCTCTCCGCGATGCAATCGGACGAGGTTCGGTTTCCGGCGGACGTGGTGCTCGCAGGGCCCGCGCCTGCCCCGGGGGCAGACTCCGGCGACGAGCGGCGGGCGGATGCCGCCGATGCATTCGAACGACTCACAGGTCGGGCTCCCGCTCGACCCGGTGGACTGGGCGACGGCGTACATCCTTGTGGCGAACAGCTTCGCCGAGAAGTACGCGGGAGTCGGGCCGGAGGTCGTCGCGGGTCGGATCGAACCCGTGCCGGGTCAGGGCGTAGTGCGGATCGGGCTCTACATCCCGTCCGAAACGGTGGTGAACCTGCCGCAGGATCTGGGTGACCATCGGTCCGAGGATCCCCGATTCGACGTCGAGGAGACACGAGTCGCGATCTACGTCGACTACGAGAACGGCATGGTGATCGCCCGTCAGAATCCTTCGGTGTCGGTCGACGGTGACGTACGGGTCGGTGTGCCGACCGTAGACGTCCAGCAGGCGGCCGACGGTGCCGTTCGGATCCAGTACCACGCGAGAAACCCTCTCGCTCCGGATGTGTCGACACCAACGCATACGGTCAACGGTGACATCGTGATATCGCCGCGGCCGGAAGGCATTGCTGTCGACGGTGTGATCACGGACTACCCGGCGCTCGAGGTCTATCGGGATACGCCCATGGGCGGTACGGAAACTGTCACGATCGACCCTGCCGACAGCGGCAGCGAATACGGACCGCTCATCAACCTCCCGTTCCATCATTCGATCGGGGTCGGAACGGAAGTGTTCGAGCGTTTCAGGTCTGCGTACGCTCAGTTGCCGCCTTACGAGGCGGGGACACGTCCGGATGCGGATCCGCATCAGCCCACGAGGCTCGGTGGTACGGAGGATCCGCTTCGCGTGGTGGTCGTCCGATGATTCGGCCGGTCCTTCCGTCGGCAATCTCGCAACGGCTCGATCGGATCGGCTTCTGGGAGGCCGCCACGTGGTCCCTGCCGCTCGCTGCAGCCGGCGGAGCGTCGTTGTTCCTCGGGATCGTTGCCGCGATCGGCACGATCGACTATCGGGCGAACCCGCCGGAAGGGTGGATTCTCGTTGTCGTCGCCGCGGTCATGGCTGCCGCCGCTGCTGTGCTGGCGCGCTCACGCGTCGAACGTCGCCGCGGCATTGCGCTCGGAGTCGGTGGGGCCGCGGTAGTTCTCTGTGTCGTGTGGTCGTTGTCGTGATGAGCCGTGAGTCGCGGTGGACCGATCGCATCGACTGGTTCGGCCCGGAGAGCTTCGCCGGGGCGCTGTGCGGACTGGTGTGCGTGGCGTCGGTCCCTCTCGGCATTGCCGGCAGCGACGCAGCGTGGCCGTACCTCGGTCCCCTCGTCGGTGGGGGAGTGCTGACGGCGTTCCGCGGGCCGGTCCGTCGATTCGGCACAGGGTTGGCCATCTCCAGCGTCGCGGTCCCGTCGCTGCTGGTCGGTGTTCTGTTGTTCGGTGGGGTGGCGGCGGCACTTCGATGAACGGCAGCCCAGGGCGGAGGGCACGTCCGGGCGGTCCCGTCGCCGCGATCCCCGTATGCTGCGGTAATGCCGGAGATCCGGGTCCTCGAGACCGAATCAGAGCTGCTGTCGGCGGCGAAACTGTTCCGTACCGCCATGATCGGGATGCCCGCCCCGAATCCGCTCCAGCCGGGCCAGATCCTGACCCAGCGCGAGCAGGGCCGCACGCTCGGCGCGTTCGTCGACGGGCAGTTGGTGGGCACCGTGGAGTCGGCGTCGAGCGGGATGATCCTGCCGGGCGGGCGCCGCGTCCCGCACGCCGCCGTCACGCACGTCGGGGTGCTGCCCACGCACACGCGTCGGGGCGTGCTGTCGGCGTTGATGCGGCACCAGCTGAGCGACGCCCAGGACCGGGGTGAGGTGGTGACGTCGCTGCGGGCCTCCGAGGCGACGATCTACGGCCGTTTCGGGTACGGCATCGCGACCACGACGCACACCGTCGAACTGGACGTGCGGCGGACGGTGCTGCGTCCGTCGGTGGGGGAGGGCGGGCCGGTGCGGCTCGTCGACCCGCACGACGCGTGGGACCTGCTCTCGCGCATCGCCGACGACAATCCGTCATCGCGGCCCGGCAGCATCGACCGCATCCCGCCGTGGTGGCGGTCGCAGGAGCACCGGATCGTCGGGGACCGCGAACCCCGGTACGTCGCGGTGCACGGCGAGCCGGGAGCGGAGACGGGCTTCGCCCGCTACCGCCCGATCGGCACCGACACCTGGTTCGGCAGCCGGGAGCGCACGGTCGTCGTCGAGGACTTCTTCGCGCCGACCCGCACCGCCTACCTGGGCCTGCTGCGGTTCCTGCTGAACCTCGATCTCGTCGACACGTTCGTCTTCGCCGCGATGCCGCAGGACGACCCGTTGCCGTGGTTGTTGACGGACTCGCGCGCGGTGCAGCTGCGCCGCGCCGGCGACGAGACGTGGCTGCGGATCGTGGACGTGCCCGCCGCGTTGCGGGAGCGGACGTTCGCCGGCCCCGGTGAGGTGCGGTTGGCGGTGGTCGACGACCGGCTGCCGGAGAACTCCGGCACCTACCGGATCTCGGCGTCGGGCGCGGAACGCGTGGACGAGCCGGCACAGCTGGAGGTGGACGCGTCCACGCTCGCCGCGACGCTGCTCGGCGGGACCCGCTGGCATCAGCTCGAGGTCGCCGGGCTCGTGCGGGTGCACGACGCGGACGCGCTGCCGGTGGTCGAGCAGTTGTTCGCGACGGCCTCGGCGCCGTTCGCGGGCGTCATGTTCTGAATCCGAGCCTGCGCCCGTTTCTGCGTGCTTGCACCCGTTTCGTCGCGCCGGAACGGATGCAAGCCGACAGGAACGGGTGCAAGGTCGGCTAGTTCGCGTCGGTCTGCGCGCGGCGCTTGCGCACCCGCTTGACGACCGCGTACCCGGCGAAGAGCACGACGCCACCGATCACGACGTTCTGGAACACCGACGCGTACGGCTCGACGCGGGACCAGTTCGCGCCCAGGCCGTAGCCGGCGAAGACGAAGATGCTGTTCCAGATGAGGCTGCCCGCGGTCGTGAAGAGGACGAATCGCCACGCGGGCATGCGGGTGACGCCCGCGGGGATGGAGATCAGGCTGCGGAAGAGCGGGACCATGCGGCCGAAGAACACGGCCTTGCCGCCGTGTCGTTCGAACCAGGCGGTGGTGCGGTCGAGGTCTGCGACGTCGACGAGGGGAAGCCGGTCGACGATCCGCCGGATCCGGTCGGGGCCGATGCCGCGTCCGGCGGCGTAGAGACCGAGGGCGCCGACGAGCGAGCCGAGGGTGGTCCAGAACAGGGCGCCGAAGAGAGTGAAGCTGCCGAGGCTCGCGGCGAACCCGGCGAGCGGCAGGATGACCTCGCTGGGCAGCGGCGGGAAGAAGTTCTCCAGCGCGATCGCGATGCCCGCTCCGACGCCGCCGAGCCGGTCCATGAGGGACAGCGCCCAGCCGGCGATGCCGTCGGTGGGTGCGGCGGCGTCGGCCGGTATGGCAGCGAGGAGTGCGACAGTCACCTGATCCACCATAACGACCGATCACGCCGGATCCGGCCGACGTGAGGGCCGCCACGGCCTCAGGAGCCGGCGAGCACGGCCTGCAGTTTCTGCACCACGGCGGGTGCCGGGTTCTGGTTCTGGGCGTTCGGGATGTCGCTGTTGACCGCGACGAGGATGATGTCGCGGGTGTCCTGGTTGTAGCCGAAGTAGGTGTTGAAGCCGGGCAGTTCGCCGGTGTGGCTGAGCCAGCCGTCGGCGTCGCCGAGCCCGAGCCCGTACGCCGCGGTCGCGGTATTCGGCGGCAGCCCGTACAGGAACGACGACATCCGCACGTCCTGGGTCTGCTGGTCGTAGAGTCCCTCGCCGGTGCCGATGGCCTTCGCCCAGATCTGCAGGTCGTCGAGGGTGGAGATCATCGCCCCGGCCGCCCACGCCCACGACGGATCCCAGTTGGTGGCGTCGGTGGTCTGCCCCTCCGGCTGTCCCTGTTCGGTGACGCCGTCGAGGTGGGGGGAGGGGATGTCGGTGCCGTCGGGGAACGACGTCTCGCTCATGCCGATGGGCTCGGTGATCCGCTCGGTGATGTAGTCGCCCAGGCTCTGCCCGCTGACCTGCTCGACGACCAGGCCGAGGGCGATGAGGTTGGAGTTGGAGTACTCCCACTTCTCCCCGGGCGCGAAGTTCGGCGGGTCACCACGCACGATGTCGAGCAGCTGCTCGGGAGTCCAGGGCTTGGTGGGGTCGCCGAACAGCTGGTTCTGGAAGTTCTCGTCGAAGGTGTAGCTGGGGATGCCGCTGGTCATGTCGGCGAGCTGGCGCAGGGTGGCGGTGTCGCCGTTGGGCAGACCCGGCACGTACTTGCCGATGGGATCGTCGAGGGAGAGCTTGCCGTCCTGCATCAGCTGGAGGATCGCGGTGACGGTGAACGTCTTGGTGATGCTGCCGATGCGCGTGTGGTCGGAGGCGGTCGGGGGCTCGGTCGAGTCCCGGCCGGCGGTCCCGGAGCTGCCGGTCCACTCGTAGTCGGCCGTGATCACCCGCGCGACGACGCCGGGGAACTTGAAGTCGTCGCGCACGTCGTCGAGCGCGGCCTGGAACTGCTCGGCCTGGGCCGAGTCGGGCGCGCGGGTGGTCGTCGTCGCGGAGTCCTCGGTGCCGCTGTCGGAGCCGCAGGCGGCGGCCGCCAGAACGAAGGTGGTCATCGCAAGGATCGACAGCCGGCGCATGGCGTCTCCAGAGTTCGGGGGATTTCTCCGGATTTCAGTGTGACGTCTGCGCCGGGGTCCTGCGCCGGATTCGATCATGTTCCCCCCGCAGCGGGGATATGCCGGTCAGTTCGGAGCCGAGAAGAGCCCGGAGTAGTCGTGCGGTCCGTGCCGGCGGGGATCCGTCTCGGCCTCGGTGGGAGTGTCCGCGTCGGCGGGGGTGCCGGGCTGAAGGAAGATCGGGTACTCGTGGTGCTGCATGGTGTCCTGTTCTGTGGTGGTAATCGTCGGGGGGAAGCGGGTCAGTGTTCATCGGGCACACCGGCGACGGTCCGCATGATCTCGTAGGCGCGGTCGGGGTCGGTGTGGGGCGCGACGATCGTCAGCGCGAGCCGGGTGCCGTGTTCGCCGAACAGATACATCAGAGTCGACGGCTGGCCGGGGATCGGACCGGTGATCTCGATGCCGTCGACGTCGTCGATGCGCCGCTGGGCGGAGCTGACCGCATTCCATTCGAACGCGATCCGCACGACGGGCCCGAGCCTCGGGGCGAGCGCCGAGACCAGGTCGTGCAGCTCCGAGGTGATGTTCTGGGTCCAGGGGAACCAGGCGCCGTCGACGGACGACGTGGGCGCCCCGGCAGGTCGCAGCAGCAACCGCGGGGTGCGGGTGGGTTCGGGGAACGGTTGCGTTCCCGGCTGCGCCGGCACACCCCGGTCGGTGCCGCGCTGTCCGGGCCGCGGTGTGTGCGTCACGGGACGCTCCTTGGTCGGCCGCGAATCAGCCGGAAGATGTTCCAATCGGGGCCCACCGGGCGGGAAGCCCGATGCGAAATGCCCATCGATGACTCGAAGCCTACAGGGTGGGGTGGAAACGGGCGAATGCGCCGCGGGTCGCACCGGCGTTCGGACCGCGACGGGCCGGTGGCGGCGGTAATCTCACGGAGTGGACGAGTTGAACGAGAAGGGCGAACCGTTCGAACTCGCGTCGGACGGTCAGATCGACGTCACCCCGGAGATCGACGAGATCGGCGAGCTGCTGCGGAAGTCCGGCCGCAAGAATCGGATCGCCGACGTCGACGAACCGTGGCGGAACGGCTATCCGTACGACACGAAGATGACGCGGCGGCAGTACGAGGCCCGCAAACGCAAGCTGCAGATCGAACTGCTCAAGCTGCAGGCCTGGGTCAAGGAGCACAACGAGAAGATCGTCGTCATCTTCGAAGGGCGCGACGCGGCCGGCAAGGGCGGGGCGATCAAGCGGTTCACCGAACATCTCAATCCCCGCGGTGCGCGGGTGATGGCGCTCGAGAAGCCGACCGAGCGGGAACGCACGCAGTGGTATTTCCAGCGCTACGTCGAGCACCTGCCGGCGGGCGGGGAGATCGTGCTGATGGACCGGTCCTGGTACAACCGGGCCGGTGTCGAACGGGTGATGGGCTACTGCACCCCCAACGAGTACCGCGAATTCACGCGCTCCGCACCGGAATTCGAGCGGATGCTGGTGCAGTCCGGGATCCACCTGGTCAAGTTCTGGTTCTCGGTGGGCCGCGAGGAGCAGCACGCGCGGTTCGTCGCGCGCAGCACGGACCCCGTCAAGCAGTGGAAGCTCTCGCCGACGGACCTCGCGAGCCTCGACAAGTGGGATGCGTACACGGAGGCGAAGGAGGCGATGCTGTTCTACACCGACACCCCGCACGCCCCGTGGACCATCGTCAAGGCGAACGACAAGAAGCGTTCGCGGATCGAGGCGATGAAGTGGGTGCTGCATCGCTTCGACTACACCGGCAAGAATCCGCGCGTGGTCGGCACCCCGGATGCCCAGATCATCGGCTCACCCGAGACGGTCTACGACGAGGGGGAGCGCCCCTCGGAGACCTTCCCGACGGTGTGATGTGCGCCCGGTGCGCGGTTTCGGGGCGCGGGCGACCGGGTAATGCGGGAGGGCTGCACCGACCGAGGTCGGCCGACATCGAAAGGACGTCACACCGTGGGAAGTCCGGAACAGCGCGATGACCGAGAAGAGCCCGTGGAGGCCACCGACCGTCCCGCCCCGGTCACCGGGGAGGACCTGGAGAACCTGGTGGACGACATGGAGAAACGGGTCGAGAGCGAACGCGAGGAGGAGGGCGTCGAGGGCAGCGTTTCGGACCGCGAGGAGCAGCGTCCGATCGAGACCGGCGACGAGGCGCCGGACTGACCGGCCCCTCTCGTGACGGATCGGCCGCCGACGATGCCCGGTGCCACGACCCGCAGCTTCGTCCTGTTGCCGGGGGCGGGGTCGGACTCGTGGTACTGGCACCGGGTGGCGCCGTTGATGCGCGGGCACGAGGTCGTGCCGGTCGACCTCCCGTACACCGACCCCGGCGCCGACCAGTACGCGTACGCGGACGTCGTGGTGGCGGCCTGCCGTGACCTCGCGCGCCCACCGACCCTGGTGGCGCAGTCGATGTCCGCGTTCACCGCGGCGATCGTCGCCGAGCGGATGCCGGTCCACGCGCTGGTCCTGGTGGCGCCGATGATCCCGGCGCCGGGCGAGTCGCCGGGACAGTGGTGGTCGGCGGTGGGGCAGGCCGAGGCGAAGCGCGCGCAGGACGTCGCCGACGGACGTGACCCGGACGCGCCGCTGGATCCGCGCGCGTTGTTCTTCCACGACGTGCCGGACGACGTCGTCGACGAGGCATTCGCGCACGAGCAGCCGGACATGGCGGAGTCGGCGTTCGAGCCGGCGTGGCGGGCGCAGCGGTGGCCGGACGTGCCGGTGCGGGTGATCGCGGGCCGGCACGACCGGCTGTTCCCGCTGCCGCTGATCGAGCGGCTCGCGCACGAACGCGTGGGGGTGGAGCCGGAAGTGATCGACACCGGCCACCTGCCGGCCCTCGCCCGCCCGGCCGAACTGGCGTCGCTGCTGCTGCGGGAATGATCTGCCCGGGAGGCTACCGGTTTCCGTTGCGGGACTTGCCGTTCGACGTGGACTCGCGCTGCCCGCCGGTGAACTGTGCCGCCGCCGCGGCCGGCATGGGCTCGTAGCGCAGGTGCATTCGGGAGAACTCCGCGGTGCCCTGCGTGAGCGACCGCAGATCCACCGGGTAGCGGGCGAGTTCGAGTTCGGGGACCTCCGCGCGCAGCAGAGTGCGGCCCGGCTCGGCGCTCTCGGTGCCCAGGACCCGGCCACGCCGGGCGGACAGGTCACCGAGGACGGCGCCGAGGTACTCCTCGGGCAGGATCACCCGCACCGCGGAGACGGGTTCGAGCAGCGTGACCTCGGTGTGCGTGGCGGCGTCCCGCAACGCCAGCCCGGCCGCGGTCTGGAACGCGGCGTCGGAGGAGTCCACCGAGTGCGCCTTGCCGTCGACGAGGGTGACGCGGACGTCGATGAGCGGGTTCCCGGTGGCCACCCCCTTGGTGGCCTGCGCCCGCACGCCCTTCTCCACGGACGGGAAGAACTGCCTGGGCACGGCGCCGCCGACGACGCGTTCGGCGAATTCGATGCCGCCGCCCAGGGGCAACGGTTCGACCTCGACGTCGCACACCGCGTACTGGCCGTGGCCGCCGGACTGTTTGACGAGCCGGCCGTGGCCCTTGGCCGGGGTTGCGAACGTCTCGCGCAGCGCCACCCGGTAGGGGACGGCGTCGACGTGGACGCCGTGGCGGGTGCGGAGCCGGTCGAGGACGACCTCGGCGTGGGCCTCGCCCGTGCACCACAGCACCAGCTGGTGGGTGTCGGGGTTCTGTTCGAGGCGCAGGGCCGGATCCTCGGCGGTCAGCCGGGCGAGGGCCTGGGAGAGCTTGTCGTCGTCGCTGCGGGTGTGGGCCTCGACGGCCACCGGCAGCAGCGGCTCGGGTAGCGGCCAGCGGTCCAGGAGGGTCGACGCCCCCGTGTCGGAGAGGGTGTCGCCGGGCTGGGCGGTGAGCAGCTTGGCGATGCAGACCAGGTCGCCGGCGACGGCCTCGGGCACCGGGCGCTGTTGCCGGCCGAACGGGCTGGTGAGGGTCGCGACGCGTTCGGTGGTGTCGTCGCCGGCGGCTCCGGCCAGCCGGATCGTCGTGTCGGGCCGCAGGGTTCCGGAATACACCCGCACGAGGCTGATGCGTCCGACGTAGGCGTCCCCGGCCACGCGGATCACCTGCGCCGCCAGCGGTGCCTCGGGGTCGGCGGCGGGGGCGGGCGGGCGACGGTGGGTGGGGTCGGGGAAGGCCATCGCGACGAGGTCGAGGAGCTCGGCGGCGCCCACCCCGTAGTCGGTGGTGGCGAGCGCGGGATGCAGTGCGCAGTCGACGATCTCGTGCCGCAGCCCCTCGTCGAGGGATTCGGTGTCGAGGGCTTCGCCCGCGAGGTAGCGCTCCATGAGGGTGTCGTCCTGGCCGGAGATCGCCTCGACGAGGCTCTCGCGTGCGGCGCCGGTGTCCGGCACGGCGGCAGGATTGCCGTAGCCGCGGCCGGTGAGCAGATCGATCGAGCCGCAGGGGCGGCCGCCGTCGAAGACCGGCACGTAGACCGGGCGCAGGGTGTCCGGGCCGAGGTCGAACGCGTCGTGGCACGCGGTGAGCATGTCGTCGAAGCCGGTGCGGGCGACGTCGAGCTTGGAGACGACGATGGCGCGGGGGATCGCGGTCTCGGCGCACTCGCGCCACAGGGTGCGGGTGGCGGCGGAGATGGGATCGGTTGCGGAGACTACGAATACGGCCGCGTCGGCGGCGTGCAGTCCCGCGCGGACCTCGGCGTCGAAGTCCGGGTGCCCGGGGGTGTCGATGATGTTGATCTTCACCCCGTTCCACGCGAGCGGTAGCACGGCCAGCTGCACCGAGCGACGGTGCTGCTGTTCGATCGCCTCGTAGTCGGAGACGGTGGTGCCGTCGGCGGTCCGGCCGGCCCGGCCCACGGCGCCGGCGGCCAGCGCGAGGGATTCGGCGAGGGTGGTCTTGCCGACCCCGCTGCAGCCGACGAGGACGACGTTGCGGAGCTGTGCGGGGCGCTCGACGGCGGGCGCCCGTTCGGTGCGTGCGGCAGAGCGGTCGGGCATCGGCGACTCCTCCCGTGGCCTGTGCCAAAAGTGTAGGAGGCGCCTCCGTCGCCGTGGCGTCTTTCGGGCACGCCGACGATCCGGAAAGGCACCACGAAGCCCGCGCGTCGGCTACTCTCAACCTGAACTTGAGGTTTAGGGAGGTCCTCGTGGTGGTTGCCCGGCGTCCGGCACTCGTCCGCCTGCTCACGACCGGTACGGCCCTCGCCGCCGTGACCGTGCTGGGTGCGGGAGCCGCCGTCGCGGCACCCGGCACCGGGTCGAACTCCGGCTCCTCGGTGCCGGCCGCCTTCCAGGAGGACCCCGGCCCGCTGCCCGAGCTGCGTGACATCGAGACCGCGGCCATCGTGGGGGAGACCCCGATCGCCGAACGCGCGGTGCGGCTGACGGTCGCGAGCCCCGCCCTGCGCCGCGACGTGGGCGTCGAGGTCCTGCTCCCCGCCGACAACTCCGTCCCGCGTCCCACCCTGTTCCTGCTCGACGGGGTCAGCGCCCGCAACCACACGAGCGGCTGGATGAACATCGGCGGCGCGCCCGCCTTCTTCGCCGACAAGAACGTCAACGTCGTCATGCCCAACGGTGGGCGCGGCAGCCTCTACAGCGACTGGCTGCAGTCCGACCCCAAGCTCGGGCTCAACAAGTGGGAGACCTTCCTCACCCAGGAACTGCCGCCGCTGCTCGCCGCGCGGCTGAACAGCAACGGGGTCAACGCGATCGCCGGGAACTCGATGGGTGGGCAGGCGGCGATGATGCTCGCCCACCGCCACCCCGAGCTGTACCGGGGCGTCGCCGCGTTCAGCGGCTGCTACTCGACCGTCGACCTGCTCGGCAGCGCCGTCGTGCAGACCAGCACCTCGTCGCAGGGCGGCGACGCCGTGAACATGTGGGGGCCGCCCGGCAGCCGGGAGTGGGCCGAGCACGACACCGTCGCGCACGCCGAGAACCTCGCCGGCAAGGAGCTGTACCTGTCCGCCGCGACCGGCGTGCCGGGACCCCACGAGACACCCGACACCCCGGACCTCGCACGCACGCTCGTCCTCGGCGGCATCCTCGAGGCCGGCTCGCGGATGTGCACCCAGCGGCTCGAGGAGCGCCTCGGAGCCCTGAAGATCCCCGTCACCGTCACCTACGAACCCGTCGGGGTGCACGCGTGGGGCTACTGGCGCGACCAGCTGCCCAAGGCGTGGCCGACGCTCCAGCGCGCCCTCGAGACCCGGCCCTGACCCGCCGCGGCGGGCCGGACCGGCTTCCCGCTGCGCGTCGGGCCCGCGTCGTACGCTGCCTGTGAAGCACATCACTCAGGGGAGAAGGACCGACACATGAACAACGTGCTCGATCGCACGAAGATCTACATCGGCGGCGAATGGGTGGACTCCGACGGCACCGGCCGGATCGACGTGATCGCCCCGGCCACCGAGGACGTCATCGCCGTCGTCGCCGAAGGCACCGCGCAGGACGTCGACCGGGCCGTCCGCGCCGCGCGTGCGGCGTTCCCGGCGTGGTCGGCGCTCAGCGGCGCCGAACGGGGCGCCCACCTCGGCAAGGTCGCGGCCCTCATGGCCGAGCGCATCGACGAGCTCGCCGAACTGGTCTCGCGCGACATGGGCATGCCGGTGGCGCTGGCCAAGCCGGTCCAGATCGGCATGCCGCTGAAGAACATCACCCGCTACGCCGAACTCGCCGCGACCTACGACTTCGACGCCGGGGAGGTGGGCAACGCCCTCATCGTCCGGGAACCCATCGGCGTCGTCGGTGCCATCACCCCGTGGAACTACCCACTGCACCAGGTGGTCCTGAAGGTCTTCGCGGCCCTCGCGGGCGGCTGCACCGTCGTGCTCAAGCCGACCGAGGTGGCGCCCCTGATCACCTACGCGCTCGTCGACCTCTGCGACGAGGCCGGGCTGCCGCCCGGCGTGTTCAACCTCGTCAGCGGATACGGTCCCGTCGTGGGGGAGGCCATCGCCGCGCATCCCGACGTGGACATGGTGTCGTTCACCGGCTCCACCCGCGCGGGCAAGCGCGTCGCCGTCGTCGCCGCGGAGACGGTGAAGAAGGTCGCGCTCGAACTCGGCGGCAAGTCTGCCAACGTCATCCTCGACGACGCCGACCTGACCCGCGCCGTCACCGACGGCGTCGCCCAGTGCTTCCTGAACTCCGGGCAGACCTGCTCGGCCCTGACCCGCATGCTCGTCCCCGCCGAGCGGATGAACGAGGTGGCGGCCCTCGCCGAACAGGTCGCGCGCGCCTACACCGTCGGCGATCCCGCCGCGGCGACCACCCGCCTCGGGCCGCTGGTCAACGCCAACCAGTTCAAGCGGGTGCGGTCCTACATCGACAAGGGCATCGAGGAGGGCGCCGAGCTGGTCCTCGACGGCCGCGAAACCGGCCTCGGCACCGGCTACTTCGTCGGACCGACCGTGTTCGCGAACGTGACCGAGGACATGACGATCGCGCGCGAGGAGATCTTCGGGCCGGTGCTGTCGATCATCGGATACCGCGACGAGGACGACGCCGTGCGCATCGCCAACGACAGCGACTACGGGCTCTCCGGCGGCGTCTGGTCCGCCGACCGCGCCCGGGCCGAGCGAGTCGCTCGGCAGCTGCGCACCGGGCAGGTCTACCTCAACGGCGGCGCCTTCAACACGGACGCACCGTTCGGCGGCTACAAGCACTCCGGTGTCGGCCGCGAGGCAGGCGTCTTCGGCCTCGAAGAATTCCTGGAGGTCAAGGCACTGCTGCGGTGAGAGGTCCGTCACGTTCGGGCCTCGCCGAACGATAGACGGGGAGACGGCATCGGTTTCCCCGGGCCGGAATGCACGGAGGGAGCGGACGATGTACATCATGCCGCCGGAGCCCAGTGGCGGGTCCACGGGCGACCCGAGTGGTCGTGGTCTGCGCGAGGTGCTCGAAGGCCGGCTCCCGGACCTCGCCGCGTGCGCTCGGCTGCTGTCCGTCGGCTCCGAGCGGGCGGCTCCGATCCTGGACCGGGCGCTGGCACGGGCGGTCGCGACCTGGCGCGGCCCGATCGGTCCCGAACTGTGCGCGTACGCCGTGTCGTGGTTCGTGTACCTGTTGCACGCGGAGGGCCGGGCGCCCCGGCGTGCGGAGGGCTGCGGTGACGACGCCGTGCTGTTCTCGACGTTGCCGCCGATCGAGCAGATCGCCCTCGTGCTCGGCGAGTTCGAGGAGCTGCCGCCGGCGGGCATCGCCGCCGTCGCGGGCCGCGCGCTCGCCGAGTTCGAGCTCGAGGCATCTCGGCCCGCTTCGGTGCGGGAGGGTCTGCTGCACGCGAGGCACTGAACGTTCGTGTTCCGGCAGTGCCGACGACGCGGCCCCCGCACCGATCGGTGCGGGGGCCGCGGAAGTCGTCAGGTCTAGGACAGGCGGGTGCGTCCGAGGCGGAGCAGCGTCATCGCCAGGGTCTTGCCGTCGGCGCCGAGTTCGGCGAAACGGTCGAGGACTCGCATCTCGAGGTTCTGGGCCTGCCGAGCAGTCCCGGACTCCTTCGCAGCGATGCCCGCCCGGCGCGACAGCTCGCTGCGGCGCTCGATCGCCTCGAGAATCTGCGCGTCGAGCTCCCCGATCTCGTCGAACAGTCGACCGAGGTCTTCCTGGGTCGAAACCACCTCGCGGGCGGACTCGAAGCCAGGCGAATCAAGCTGGACAGTCATGCAGATTCCTCCGGTCTCGTCTGGATCGTCGATGATTGTGTCGTTCCCGTCGGCGCCAGTGTTACTCATCCGTAGACAAGATTTTCGTGTCCCGCCGCCCGGGATCGACGGCCACGAGATGAACACCTCTTGAACTGGGCTTTATGTCCGTCCTGGGGCGTATGTGGCAATGGTCACACCGCGGCGTGCGGGCCCGGATCCGGCCCCCGGGCGTAGGGTCGAAGGTCCCTTCGGCGGGCGACCGCGGTCGCGGTGCGTGTCGTGCGCCACGATCGGTGAGCCCTGCGGTAGCGTTCCCCACCTACCGGCAACCGGTCGGGGCGGCGGGGTCCCCGGCGCTTCCGGAAGGGGAACGCAGTGGGACGGGTGTTTCGTGCACGGCACCGATGAAGACGAGTCCGCCTCCGCGCGAATGATCCGCCCGGAGGAGTGGCCGCCTCCCAAGGTCAATACCCGGGTCGCCGCCGCGATAGTCCTGGCGGGTGTCGTGATCCTCGTCTCCCTCTGGCGGGCTTGGGATGCCGGTCACGCGGGGGCCTGGGCGGTGATGCGGTTCTTCCTCATCCTGTCCGGCCTGATGGCCCTCACCGCGCTCTTCGGATACGTGTTCTGGCGGCCACGGCGCGGCGACCCGGAGATCCGTCTCGTCGAGGCGTGGGGCCGCGGGGCCACCGAGATCCGCGCATCCGGCCCGGTCTTCCATCTGATGGGCGCCATGACGACGAGTGCGGCGTTGCTCTCCCTCGGCGCTGCCGTCGAGATCGTGCTGTTCGCCCCCGGCGTTCCGTGGGTGAGTGTGCTCCTCGCGGCATTCGGGCTGCCGTGCGCGGCGTTCGTCGTGGAGGTGCTGCGCGGCGGGATCCGCCGGGGGGCGCTACTGCTGACACCGGACGGGATCCGGCAGCGCGGCTGGACCATCGAGTCGTATCTGCCGTGGGTGTCGGTGGCCGGGGTGCATGCCGTCCACCACGGCTTCCCCGAGATCTGGGTGCTGGGCACGCCGGCCGCGGCCTGGGCGCGACGACGGACCAGCCGGCTGTTCCGCCTGGACCGGTTGCCTCCCGAACCGGTGATCGAGATCGACTCCCGCAAGTTCGACTGCGACCCGGTGCTGCTGTTCCGGGTGCTCGAGTTCTATGCGAGCAATCCGCAGGCCCGCACGGAACTCGGGTCGGCCGCGGCGACCGAGCGCGTGCATCGGCACGACCTCGGCGATCCCACCTGACAGTGCCCGCCTTGCGTCGCAGTGCCACCCGACTGTGTTGCGGCTCACTGCTCCGGTATCGTCGACCGCAAGATATGGCACTCGGTGCCGTTCCTGCGAGAGATGGGACGTGAGATGAGCACAGCGGAACGGATCGTCGTCGTCGACGGCGCGCGCACCCCGGTCGGCAGCTTCGGCGGCGCGTTCGCCGGCGTGCCGGCCCACGAACTCGGCGCGACCGCCGCGAAGGCGGCCCTCGAGCGTGCCGGCGTGGCGGCCGAGGACATCGACGAGGTCGTCATGGGCTGCATCGGGCAGGTCGGACCCGACGCCTACAACGCCCGCCGCGTCGCCCTCGCGGCCGGACTGCCCGTCTCGACCCCCGCGTACACCGTCAACCGGCTGTGCGGCTCGGGCCTGCAGGCGATCTGGTCGGCGGCGATGCAGATGCGCTGGGGCGGGGTCGATCTGGCCCTGGCCGGCGGCAACGAGAACATGTCCCGCATGCCGTTCTACGACTTCGGCGCCCGCTCCGGCTACAAGCTCGGCGATCGCACCCTCGTCGACGGCACCGTCGGCATGCTCACCGACCCGTTCCACGGCATCCACATGGGTGTCACCGCCGAGAACGTCGCCCGTGAGTACGGCATCGACCGCGTCGCGCAGGACGAGTTCGCCGCCGAGTCGCAGCGCCGCGCCGCCACCGACGCCGCCCGCGCCGCGTTCGCCGAGGAGATCACCCCCGTCGAGATCGGCGGCCGCAAGCCCACCGTCGTCACCTCCGACGAGCATCCCAAGCCCGACACCACCGTCGAGACCCTGGCGACGCTGCGCCCGGCCTTCGTCAAGGACGGCACCGTCACCGCCGGCAACGCCTCGGGCATCAACGACGGCGCCGGCGTCGTCGTGCTCGCCCGCGAGTCCGTCGCGGTCGAGCGGGGCCTGGGCGGGCTCGCGGTGCTCGAGTCCGTCGCCACCGCCGCCCTCGAGCCGGAGCTGATGGGCTACGCGCCGGTGCTGGCCCTGCAGAAGCTGTTCGAGCAGACCGGCACCACCCCGGCGGACATCGACACGATCGAGCTGAACGAGGCGTTCGCGTCGCAGGCCGTCGCGGTGATCCGGGACGCCAAGCTCGACCCGGCCCGCACCAACCCGTACGGCGGGGCGATCGCCCTCGGCCACCCGGTGGGTGCGACCGGCGGCATCCTGACTCTGCGGGTGGCCAAGGACCTGGTGCGCCGCGACCTCGAGCTCGGCATCGTCACCATGTGCATCGGCGGCGGCCAGGCCCTGGCCGCCCTGATCCGCCGCATCCGCTGAGCCGGGCCGCTCCGCGGCCGGTGCGTCCTTTGGGCTGCTGCAGCCGCCCAAAGGACGCACCGCTCAGATGGTGCGTTCGTGCCCGGCCCAGTACGGGGCGCGCAGGGAGCGCTTGAGGATCTTGCCGGTGGGGTTGCGCGGGAGCATGTCGACGATGTCGATGCTCGACGGGCACTTGAAGTGCGCGAGGTGCCGGCGGGTGTAGTCGACGAGTTCCTGCTCGTCGGCCTTCTGATCCGGGGCGAGGACCACCACCGCCTTGACCGTCTCACCCCACTTCTCGTCCGGGACGCCGATGACGGCGACCTCGGCCACGGCCGGATGCTCGACGAGGACCCGCTCGACCTCCGGGCAGTACACGTTCTCGCCGCCGGTGATGATCATGTCCTTGAGGCGGTCCTCGATGAACACGAACCCGCCGTCGTCGACCCGGCCCATGTCGCCGCTGCGCAACCACCCGTCGGGGGTGATCGTCTCGGCCGTCGCGTCGGGCCGGTTCCAGTAGCCGGGTGTGGTCTGCGCCGAGCGCCACCACAATTCGCCGATCCCGCCCGGCGCCACGTCCTCGAGCGTGGCCGGATCGACGACGCGCATCTCCACCCCGGGGATCGGGGTGCCCGCCGACGCCATCCGCCGTTCCTGTGCCGGGTCGCGGTGCACGTCCGGCAGCAGCGCGGTGATCACCCCGGCGAGTTCGGTCATGCCGTACACCTGGACGAACTCGGTGTCCGGCCACGCGGCGAGCGCGCCCCGCAGCAGCGGCAGCGGCATCGGCGCGGCGCCGTAGGTGATGCGCTTGAGCCGCGCGAACGCCCCGATCGCCCGTTCGCCGGCGGCGAGGACGGCCGCGATCACGGGGGGCACCAGGAACGCGATGTTCGCTCCCGCCGCCAGACCCCCGAACAGGGAGGGCGCATCCGCCTCGCGGGTGAACACGCAGCGGCGGCCGTCGTGGATACCCATGACGGCGTAGCAGGTGCCGCCCACATGGAACAGCGGCATCGCCACGAGCAGGCAGTCGCCGTCGGTGAACGGCAGCACGGCGAGCACGTCCTCGGCATGGGCGAACAGGTTGCGGTGCGTCAGCTGGACGCCCTTGGGCCGGCCGGTGGTGCCGGAGCTGTAGAGCAGCAGCGCGGTGGTCTCCGCCGCGACGTCGGGCAGGGTCGCCGGAGCGGCGGCCGCGAGCCACGGTTCGAACTCGTCGTTCTCCCCGCCGACGACGACGATCTTCTCCACGGAGGACAACCGCGACCGCAGCGACGCGATCTCCTGCGCGAACTCCGCTCCCACGAACAGGATCCGCGCCCGCGAGTCGTTGATCACGTAGTCGAGTTCGTCCCCGGCGAGCCGGAAGTTCGGGATCGCGTTGGCCGCGCCGAGCGCGGACGCGGCGTAGGTGACCTCGAGGCAGGCGAGGTTGTTCTTGTCGACGAACGCGACGGTGTCGGCCGGCCCGATCCCCTCCGCGGCGAGAGCACCGGTGAGGTGGAGCAGCCGCTCGTGCCATTGCGCCCAGGTGTGGGTGCGGTCGAGGTACTGCACCGCGACCTCGTCCGGCTTGGTCTGCGCCCAGTGCGCGACGCGGTCGAGGATGACGGACGGAGCGGGGACGGACATGCGGGGGCCTCCTGGAAGAACAGCTGCCCGCCCTGTGGCGGGTGTCACACAGGTTATTGCCGGGGCGGCGCGGCGTCTCGGAATCGGGCGTATCGCCGCGGACCCCAGCGGCCTCACTGTCCGGGCAGGCAGGCCGCGACTCCGCCGGCCTCGAAGGTGGAGGTCTCGCAGTAGGCCCCTCGGGGGTAGTAGGGCCCCATCGTGGCGGCCGGATCGCCGCCCTGCGCGGACTGCACCGACTGCGGCAGGAACTCGTCGGACGGGAGCATGTTCCGGTAGAGCAGGGTCTTCTTCGGGACCTCGGTCGAGCCCCACGGCAGGACCGTCACCGTCGGATCGGCCGTGGCGCGGGCGGGCACGTCCTCGGGCGCGGCGACGACGTAGGTGAACCAGCCCTCCGCGTCGACGGCCGTCTCGAAGTCGGCCGCGCACGCGACGACCGGGTACGGGGTGACCTGGTCGTTCTGGCACATCGACCAGTACCGCACCTGGCGGCCCGGTGTGGTGATCGGTTCGCCGGCGCGGGTGTCGGGGAACGTGGGGGCCTTGCCGCGCACGACGGCGATGCGGCCCGGCTGGTAGGTCAGGACGGTGCCGATGTACTTGTTGTCGCCGTTGGGAAACAAACCGGACGTGGTGGCGGGGCTGACGAACGTGGTCTCGGGAACGTCACCGGGGAAGGCGCCCGAGGCGGCGCTCTCGACGATGCGGTCGACGGCCGCCTCGGCGGCGCGCTCGACCGGTCCGCTGCCGTAGTCGGCGGGGTCGAACTCGGCGGTGCACGTGGGTACCGGCACGGCGCGCCCGCCCTGGTGCAGGGTCACGTCCGGCAGGGGAACCCCGCCGGACGCGGAGGCCGGGTCGTCGGGCACGTACACCCGGATGATGAGGAATCCGACCGGTGCGGTGGGCGACCCGGCGGGGAGCGCGGCGATCTCGTTGCGGGCGTGGTCGGCCGGACCGGTGACGACGGTCGCGCTCCAGCGCCGCGCCGACGGGGGCAGCGCCTCGGCGGCCGCGTCCGCGAACGGATTGCCGCTGCCCGGGTCGGGTGCGATCTGCGCGTCGCGCAGGGTGTCGACGGTGTCGAAGTTCGTTCCGTAGGTGTTGAGCGAGAAGTACCGCGCCGCCGGATACGTGCCGTGCAGTTCGATGCTGTCGCCGGGGGTCAGCGCGTACGGCAGCACCCAGTAGGTGGCGGCGGCGTCGGGGAACGCGATGTCCAGCACGGTCGCATCGGACCGGAACTGCCACGCGCAGGACCCGACGGGTTGCTGCGCCGCGGTGACCGTCGGCATCGCCAGGGCGTGCGCTGCCGCGAGCACGCCGACGAGCACGGTGGTCAGGCGACGGCCACGCCCGGCCGTCGACGGAGCGCGTACGGCCATGGGAACTCCTCACGCGAGGGAGAGTCCTGTCGCATCATCTGTACCCGACCCGGGCCGGCCGCACCGGCGGTTCGGCCGAATCCGCGGCCGGTGGTGCGGCCGGGGCCGGCTGGGACCCCCGGTGGTTCCGCACCGCTCGCGCGGCCGCGGAGGGCGGCATGTCGGCGGGCTCATCGTCAGCGGGATCCACACCCGGGCCGTCGCCCGGCGCCCGAGCGTGGCGGCCGCGTACGGATGCTGACCGAGGTGCGCTTCCGGCGTCCGAGACGTCCCGGCGACGCCCTGACCGGCACTGATGCGATCGACGACGTGCGTCTCGACGAGCGCGGCCGGGGCCTGGTGCCGGCGACGGTGCGGCTCGTCGACGGCACCGGCGACGGGGTGCTCGATCCGGGCGTCGAGTCGTGTGTGCGGCGCCGCGATTAGAGGCGATTGGGGTGTCGAGCGGCACAGGGCTTACAGTTGCGTCGTGCAACACAAACGGGAGGTTGCGGCGCAGTCCGCAGCGACCGGTGTATCCGAGGTCTACGACGAGTTCGTGTACCTGGTTCGCCATCTCACAGCGGGGGAGCGCGCCCACGACGACGTGCTGTCCCTGGCGCAGCATTCGATGCTCGGCTTCATCGACCGCAACCCGGGCTGCCGAGCCACCGACATCTCGGATGCGTTCAGCGTGAATCGGTCCACCGTCTCCCGTCAACTGCGCAGCTGCATCGACGCCGGCTGGGTCCACGCCGAGGCCGGACCCACCCGGCTCGGCCATCCCCTCCGGCTCACCGACCGGGGCCGCGAGATCCTCGCCCGCACCGTCGCCGGACGCCACGACGAGATCCGCGCGGCGCTGACCGGCTGGGACCGGGACGACATCGACCGGTTCGTCGACATGCTGCGCCGATTCCGCCAGGGAGTGGAACACCGGTCCACTGCCCACCCCGACCACAACGAGGGAGACGCTCGTGCGTGAGTACACCACCCCCGCCCAGTTCACCGTCTGCGACGACGAATCGGTCGTCCGCACGGTCTTCACGCACGCGGAGAAGACGCCGCACCGCGTGATGTACTCCCGCCCCGAGGGCGAGGACTGGGTCGCCGTCACCGCCCGGCAGTTCGCCGAGCAGGTCTCGGGGGTCGCCAAGGGCCTCATCGCGGCGGGCGTGCAGCCCGGCGACCGGGTCGCCCTGCTCTCGGCCACCCGCTACGAGTGGGCGCTGTTCGACTACGCCATCTGGGCCGCCGGTGCCGCGACCGTGCCGATCTACGACTCCTCGTCCACCGAGCAGATCCGCTGGATCCTGCAGGATTCCGAGGCCGGCATCGCCGTCGTCGAGACCGCACGCCACGAAGCGCTGTTCGTCGACATGCCGGACACCTTGCGCCGCACCCTGCGGATCGACGGCGGTGCGGTGGAGACGCTGATCGCCGAGGGCGCCGGCGTCGACGACGCGACCCTGCAGGCCCGCCTCGACGGCATCCGCGCCGACGACCTCGCCTCGCTCGTGTACACCTCGGGCACCACCGGCCGGCCCAAGGGCTGCATGCTCACCCACCGCAACTTCTACAGCGAGGTCCGCGGCATCCTCACCGCGTCGATCGGCGAGGTCGCCAAGCCGGGCAGCCGGGTCCTGACCTTCCTGCCGCTCGCGCACGTGCTGGCCCGGGCCGTGTCGCTGGCCGTCTTCGAAGGTGGTGCGGCGCAGGCGCACTGGTCGGACTTCGGCACCATCTCCGCCCAGTTCGAGCGGTACGCCCCGAACACGATCCTCGGCGTGCCGCGCGTCTTCGAGAAGGTGCGCGACGCGGCGGCCCGCAAGGCCGCGGCCGGCGGCCGGTTCAACGCGGCGATCTTCGCGTTCGCCGAGGAGACCGCCATCGCCTACAGCGAGTCGCTCGACCGCGGCGGTCCGTCGTTCGCGCTCAAGGCCAAGCGCAACATGGCCGACAAGCTCGTCTACGCCAAGCTGCGGCAGGCGATGGGCGGCGAGTGCTGGTTCGCGATCTCCGGTGGCGGCGCCCTGAGCCCCCGCCTCGGCCACTTCTTCCGCGGCGTCGGCGTCCCGATCTACGAGGGCTACGGCCTGACCGAGAGCACCGCCGCGCACAGCGTGAACGTCCCCGGCGCCCAGAAGATCGGCACCGTCGGACAACCGATGGGCGGCAACAGCACCCGCATCGCCGACGACGGCGAGATCGAGCTGCGCGGCGGGGTCGTGTTCCAGGGCTACTGGCGCAACGAGAAGGCCACCGCCGAGGCCTTCCACGACGGCTGGTTCCGCACCGGCGACCTCGGCGAGATCGACGAGGACGGCTACGTGAGCATCACCGGCCGCAAGAAGGACCTCATCATCACCGCCGGCGGCAAGAACGTCTCCCCGGGTCCGCTCGAGGACCGGATGCGCTCGCACACGCTCGTCTCGCAGGCCGTCGTCATCGGCGACGGGCGCAGCTACATCACCGCGCTGCTCACCGTCGACCCCGAGGTGCTCGACAACTGGAAGGCCGAGAACGGAAAGCCCCCCACGGCCACCATCGCCGACCTGCGCCGCGACCCGGCCCTGCACGACGCGCTGCAGTCCATCGTCGACGACGCCAACTCCATGGTCTCGCACGCCGAGGCCATCAAGAAGTTCGTCGTCCTCGACCGGGACCTCACCGAGGAGACCGGTGAGTTGACGCCGACGCTGAAGATCAAGCGCAACGTCGTGACCGAGCGGTTCGCCGCCGACATCGAGAGCATGTACGCGAAGTGACGCTCGGCCGGCTGCCGGATCCCCGGCAGCCGGCCCGAGGCGTTCAGGCCTTGTCGGCGGACGACTCCGGGGCCGCCGCGGCGAGCAGGGCCGCGAACCGCGCGTTGCCGGGCAGGTCCTCGAGCAGCACGGTCCGGCCGTTCTCGTCGGCCAGCGGGATCCGCCAGTTGGGGTACTCGTCGGACGTGCCCGGCTGATTCTGGCTGCGTCGCTCCCCGACGGCGTCGGCCAGCGACACCCCGATCAGCGCCGACGGGCTCGCGGCGACGAACCGGTGCAGCGCCTCGACGGTGCGCTGCTCGTCGGCGTCCGCGTCGAGCAGTCCGCGCTCCCGCAGCGCCGCCAGCACGGCGTCGCGTTCGGCGGCCGCGTCGGCGGCCTCGGTCTCCAGGTCCCGCTCCAGCAGGCCCAGCTCGGAACGCAGCGTGATGTGTTCTCCGGCAAGGAAACCCGCCGTCGGCGGCAGGTCGTGCGTGGTGACCGACGTCAGGCACAGCCTGCGGTAGCTCTCCGGTGGCCGCGGATCGTCGCCGTCCCGCTCGAACCACAGGATCGACGTCCCGGCGATGCCGCGGCGCGACAGGTACTCCTGCACCCAGCCCTCGAACACACCGAGGTCCTCGCCGATCAGCACGGCGCCCGCCCGGTGCGCCTCGAGCGCCAGGATCCCGATGAAGGCGTCGTGGTCGTACTTGACGTACGTGCCCTGGTCGGGCGTGCAGCCCTCGGGAATCCACCAGGTGCGGAACAGGCCCAGGATGTGGTCCACGCGCAGGCCCCCGGCGTGGCGCAGCGCGGTGCGCACCACGTCGCGGTACGGCCGGTAGCCGAGCTCGGCGAGCCGGACCGGATGCCAGGGCGGCTGGGTCCAGTCCTGACCCTGCCGGTTGAAGTCGTCCGGCGGCGCCCCGACGGTCATGTCGCGGATGAGCGCGTCGCCGAGTGTCCAGGCATCCGCGCCGTCGGGCCGGACACCCACCGCCAGGTCGTGCACGATCCCGATGTCCATGCCGGCCGCGCGCGCTGTGGCCTGTGCCTCGGCGAGCTGCTCGTCGCACAGCCACTGCAGCCAGCAGTGGAACTCGATGCGCTCGGCCAGCTTGGTCCGCTGGCGCGTGACGTACGGCTCGTCCGGGGTCGCCGCCAGGGTCTGCCAGCGAGTGCTGCGCTCACCGAACTTCTCGCCGAGGGCGCACCACAACGCGAAGTCGGTCAGCGCGTCGCCACCCGCCGCGCGGAACGCATCGAACTGTGCCTGCCGCGCCGGGCTGCGCGGCACCCGGAACACGTGCCCGAGCACCTCCAGCTTGGCCCGGTACGCGGTGTCGCGGTCGATGCGCTTGTCCTTGCGGTTCGACTTGGCGAACTTCTCGGTGTACGCCTCGAGCGTCTTGCGGTGCTTGCGCGGCAGCAGCGCCGCCTCCCGGATGTTCTCCACCCGCAGGTAGATCGGGTGCACGAACCGCCGTGAACTCGGCAGGTACGGGGACGGCTCGAGCGGCGGCTCCGGCTCGCCCGCGTGGACGGGATTGACGAGCACGAAGTCACCCCCGTGCACGGAGGCGGTGATCGCCGTCAGGTCCGCGAGGTCCGCGAAGTCGCCGACGCCCCACGACCGCGTCGACCGCACCGAGTACAACTGCGTGGCCAGGCCGCGGCGACGTCGCTCGAGGAGCCGGTCGGCGGTGGCGAGGCGGGCGGGCGTCACCACCAGGGTGGCCTCGGCCTCGGTGTCGTTGCTGCGGGCGTGCAGGGTGTGCCACCCGAGCGGCAGATCCGGCACGGCGAACGTCGCGCGGCCGACGAGCCGGCCGTCGACCTCCCGGGGATCGACCCACACGTCCCGCTGCGCGACGTCGACGACGTCGCCGTCCTCGGTGCGCACCTGCACCCGCACGGGATCACCGTGGGCCACGTGCACGGGGAAGGTGTGCTCCTCGCCCTGCACGACGACCAGCGCGGGCGGCAGCATCCGCCGCCACGGCTGATTCGGCACATCCGCGAGGGCGGCGTCGATCTCCGCCTCGGTGCCGGCGGGCACCCCCAGGGAGGCCAGGACCCGGCGCAGCGTGTCGTCGCTCGCGTAGTGGTCCTGCTGATCCCACCCCACGTACGTGGTGGCGATCCCGAATCGTTCGGCCAGTTCACGCAGCTTCACCGTCGATGTCACGACACCCGATCATGCCAGGTCGCGGACGGGTCGGCAGACCTGGCGAGATCAGCTGCGGACCGTGGGGCCCAGGTAGCCGAGCACCGCCCGGACACGGTGGTGGTCGTCGGGCTCGGGTGGCAGACCGAGCTTGTCGAAGACGGCACGCACGAGCACGTCCACGGAGCGTTCCCCGAGGGCCAGGGCGGCTCCGATCATCCGGTTCGAACAGCCTTCGACCACGAGGGTGAGGACCTCCCGCTCCCGGGGGGACAGCTCGTCGAGGGCCCCCCGGTCGCGGTGCGGCCGGGAGATCAACCGGCCGGCCACGTCGGGATCGAGTGCCGTTCCGCCCGCCGCGACGCGGTGCAGCGACCCGAGGAACCCGTCGATGTCGGAGAGGCGGTCCTTGAGCAGATATCCCAGGCCGGCGGTCCCGCCGGCGAAGACGTTCATGACGTTCTCGGTTTCGACGTACTGGGACAGCAGCAGCACGGCGGTGCCCGGGAAGCACCGGCGAACGGTGAGGGCGGCGTCGATGCCCTCGGTGGTGTGGGTGGGCGGCATCCGGATGTCGACCACGGCCAGGTCCGGATGGTGCTCTTCCACCAGGTGCAGCAGACCCTGCCCGTCCGCGGCCTGGCCGACCACCTCGATTCCCTCGTCGCGCAGCAGGCCGGCGATGCCCTCGCGGAGCACCGCGGAGTCGTCGGCGAGCACCACCCGCAGGTTCATGACGGCTCCCCGGATGTCCCGGCGGTGAGGGGAAGCGACAGCGTCAGGGTCGTCCCGCCCCCCGGGGGACTGTGCACGCCGAGCACCCCACCGAGGGCCGCGGCGCGGTCGCTCAGTCCGCTCAAACCGCCGCCGGCAGTCAGCGTCGCACCGCCGCACCCGTCGTCGGTGACGACCATCCGCAGCATCCCGCCGTCCCGGCGGAGGTCGATCTCGATGTGCGTGGCGCCGGAGTGCTTGGTGGCATTGGCGACCGCCTCGGCGGCGATGAAGTAGGCGGCGAGTTCGATCGACGCGGGAGCTCGCCCGGTCAGGGTGTCGACGATCTCCACCGGCAGCGGAGCACGCTCGGCCAGGGCGGTCAGCGCGGCGGCGAGACCGTGTTCCTGCAGCACCGGCGGATAGACGCCCCGGGCCAGTTCCCGCAACTCGACCAGCGCCGAGTCCAGTTCGGCCGTGCCCTCGGTGAGCAACTCCTGCTTGCGCTCCGGCTGGGACGTCCGCTGCGCGCGCCGCAACAGGATCGTCGCAGCGACCAGGCGTTGCTGCGCACCGTCGTGCAGGTTGCGTTCGAGTCGCCGCCGCTGCGCGTCCCCGGCGGCGACGATCCGCTCCCGGGACCGGCGGACCTCGGCGAGCTGAGCCTGCAACTCGAACTGGAGCCGCTGGTTGTCCAGCGCGAGGGTCGCCGCGCTGCGCACCGCCGCGAGCAGTTGCGGCTGATGCCGCAGCGACCGGTCGTACACGAGCGCCCCGACCGGGACGCCGTCGCGTTCCAGGACGGTCGCCGCACGGGGGTCGCCGCCGCCGGGCAGGCGCTGCGGGTCCCCGTGCGCGTCGAGGTAGCTGTTCGACCGCGGCGACCACGACCACAGGACCAGACCGGGGTCGCGCAGCGCCTTGCGCAGCGCGTGGACGAACTCCTCCCCGAGCGGGGCCGCACCGACCTCGACCATCACGTCGCTGACCGCCCCGCGGGCCACCCGGTAACGCCACAACCCCACCAGCACCGCGATCGGAAACAGCGCGGTCGCCAGGTAGCCCACGTAGGCCGTCCACACGTTCCCCACGCCGGACGAGCGCGCCGTGACCAGCCCGGTGCCGATGACCGTGGCGAACCCCAGGATCCCCGCGATCCACAGGGGTGCGAACGCGGCCCGATAGGCCGGAGAGCCCGACCGCCACCGGGCCAGCAGCACGCCGATCACGACCACACTGATGCCGATGGCCACCGCTCCGAACACGAGCTGCAGCGCCGCGAAGATCGTCGGATCGTCCCGGACCAGCAGGAGGTTGGGTGCGGTGAAGCGGTCGGTGCCGATCATCACGGAGGGGTTGTAGAACATCAGGTCGAGCAGCACCGAGGCCAGGAAGTACACGTAGCAGCCACCCACGAACCACCGTTCCCACCTGCGGGTCAGTCGTCCCGTCGGAAAGCCGAGCAGTACGTGGATCAACACCGGCAGGTACATCACCGTCAGCGCTGCCCCGACGGTGAAGACCACCGGGTTGCGGGCCGCGGCGCCCCCCTTCACCAGCCACAACAATCCGGCCAGCACCATCAGCCGTCCCGTGTTGTCGTCCGGCCGGCTCTGCCACGCGACGACGCCCGCCGCGACGAAGGCGACGCCCACCGCGAGGAACGCGATCAGCTCCGCCGGTCCCGCGGGCGGACCGCCCGGCCAATCGACCGACACCACCGCCACCCCGACAACCAGCAGGGTGGTCACGGCGACGACCGCCGGCAATGTTCGACGACTCACGACGAGGCCTCCGATCCTCGCTCTCAGCATCCCGCTTCGGGTCCCGGCCGACCACCGTGCTGGCACTGTTCGAACATCTGGGATTCGGCCTCGGTTCCGCCGACGATCCCCGAGGGGTTGAATAGAGGAGACGGGCCGCTTCGGGAGGTGGTGGCGGTGAACGGGAACGGGGCTCCCGGGCCGGGTTCGGTGTTTGCCGGATACACCATCGAACGGCTGCTCGGCGCGGGCGGCATGGGGTCGATCTACCTCGCGCAGCACCCGCACCTGCCACGCAAGGTAGCCCTCAAACTGCTCCACCCGGTCCTGACCGCCGACGACAGCGTCAGGGCCCGCTTCGAACTCGAGGCCGACCACGCCGCGCGGCTCGAACACGCCAACATCGTCCAGGTCTACGACCGCGGCTGCGAGGACGGCCGGCTCTGGATCGCGATGCAGTACGTCCCCGGCACCACCGCCGCCGCGTTGCTCCGGCACGGCCCCGTCCCACCCGAGCGGGCAGTGCACATCGTCTGCGAGATCGGCAAGGCCCTGGACTATGCGCACCAGGCCGGGGTGCTGCACCGCGACGTGAAACCGACGAACATCCTGCTCGCCGAGCCCGCCGGTCCGGGCGAGCCCGAACGGGTCCTGCTCACCGACTTCGGCATCGCCAAGGCCCTCGACGAGGCGAGTGGGCTCACCCGCACGGGGACGTTCGTCGGCAGTCTGCAGAACGCCGCACCCGAGCAGTTCGACACCACCGTCGCGCTCGACCACCGCACCGACATCTACTCGCTCGGCTGCACCCTCTACCACCTGCTCACCGGCCGGCCCCCGTATTCCGGTGACACCCTGCCCAAGCTGTGGCACGGGCACGTCCGCAGCCCGATACCCCGGCCGAGCGAGGCCCGGCCCGACCTGCCGACCGCGTTCGACTCCGTCGTCGCGCGCGCGCTCGCGAAGGACCGCAACGACCGCTACGGCACCTGCCGGGAACTCACCGCCGCCGCCCGCGATGCCCTCGCCACCGAGGCCACGGCCACCGTCCCCACCCCGGTTCCCGGTGCGGCGGGCGACGACACGCTGGCCCGCACGGTGGCGGTGGACGCCGCGGCACCGACCCAGGTGGCCGCGACGCGGCGCGCCGCACGGCGCGGCGACAGTGCGGCACCCCTGCGGGTGGTGCTCGCCGACGACTCCGTACTCCTGCGCGAGGGCATCTCCCGGCTGCTGTGCGACGAGGGGATCGACGTCGTCGGCGAGGCCGGTGACGCCGCCACCCTGCTCGCTCTCGTCGCCGACGAACGTCCCGACGTCGCCGTCGTCGACATCCGGATGCCCCCGACCCACACCACCGAGGGCATCGGTGCCGCCGCGACCATCCGAGCCGACCACCCCGACACCGCAGTGGTGCTGCTGTCGCAGTACGTGGAAACCGACCACGTCATGAACCTGCTCGCCGACGGGGCCGCCGGCTTGGGCTACCTGCTCAAGGATCGGGTCTCCGACATCGACGAGTTCGTCGACACCCTGCACCGGGTCGCCGGGGGCGGTTCGGCCATCGACCCCAGCGTGGTGAGCCGGCTGGTGGCCCGGCCGCACCGCGACAGCCGTCCCATCGACACGCTGTCCACCCGCGAACGCGAGGTCCTCGCGCTCATGGCCGAGGGCCGCTCGAACCGGGCGATCGGGGCGGCCCTGTTCCTCGGGGAACGCACCGTCGAGGCGCACGTCAGGGCGATCTTCCTCAAGCTGGGTCTGCACCCCGAACCCGAGGACCACCGGCGCGTCCTCGCCGTGCTGAAGCACCTCGAGGCGACCACGCCCTGAGCCGTCCCGGGCACGGCCCGACCCTCGGAAACGGAAGGCCGGCGTGAGGTGCTCAGTCGGAGAGTTCGTCGAACAGGGTCGGCTCGTCCGGGTTCTCGAACAGCTCGATCTGCTCGGGCGGGGACGAGCGGCGCCGGCGCCGGCGTTTCCCGGTGGTGCCGGCCGGGGGCACGAGCAGCCGCATCGCCGCCGTGAGCGACCGGCAGGTCGATTCCCACTCCTGCGCCTTCGCCTCGGCCCGTGCGGTACCGGCGCCGTCCCCGGCCGCGGCGCGTCCCATCGCCTCGGCCTGCCAGCACACCTGCGCGTCCACGCTCATCCGCAGGAAGCGCAGCAGCTGGTCCGGTTCGTCGTCGGCCATGCGGGCCACCGTGCGGGGCTCGACCGCCACCTGTCCGTCGAGATGGAAGTCGCGCAGTGCCAGCAGCGTCAACGGAAGATCCGCCTCGGACTCCGCCGTCCACGGCGGCAGCTCGTCCGCGGGCGGCGGCACACCGTCGTGGTCGATCTCGTGCAGCAGCTCGCCGCCGAGACGGGTGCCGAACCCCTCGTCCAGTCCCTCGAGGAACTGCGCGACCAGGTCGAGCGTGGCCAGCAGGTGGGCCGGCACGAACGGCGACGCGGGCAGGTGTGCCGCCACCGCCACCCGGTCCTCGACCAGCACGAACTTCAGGTGCGGCCACCGCCGATTGAGGTCCGCGACGACCTCGGCGGCGCGGGTACGTCCGGTGATCTGGTGGACGATCGGGGCGAACACGTCGACGGTGCGCTCGTGCGGTCCGACACCGACGAACACGACCATCCCCGCGACCCGCAACGCCAGGTCGCCGTCCTCGTCCCACAGCGGGACGTCGCCGATCCGCTCGCGCAGTGTCGACTCGATCAGCTCGCGTACGTGCTCCTCGCCCGCCGTCTGGACGGCGAGGGGGAGCGCAGCCTGCGGCGGGATCTCCTCGGCCGGCGGGGGCAGCTCGAAGTCGGCCCGGCCGGTGCCGAACGTGTCGGTGCGCAGGAACAGCGGATGCGGCACCCCCCACACCCGCCGCAGCGCCGTCACCGCGACGGCCGCGAGCTGGTCCGCCCACGCCGCGGGCCGGTCCATCCAGTAGGCGGGCGACCCGCCGTCCTCCGGGTCGTCGGGTCCCCGGGACGGTGCGCGCCAGCCGAGCTCGGCGAGCAACGCCTCGTCGCCCGGGCCGAGACGACGATCGGGGTCGAGGTGGGCATTGGACGGCACCTCGCACCGAACCTGGCCCTCACCCCACGCGTAGAACTGCACGCACGGTCCGGCCGGGCCGGTGTCCTCCTCGACGAGTGGCTCGAGGACCAGCCCGTCGCCGTCGCTCATCGCCGCCACGTGGTCGGCGAGACGTGCCCGGAACTCGTTCCAGGACCGGTCGACGTCGCGGTCGAATCGGCTCTCGGTGTCGGTCACGATCCACCCCCTTTTCCGCTGTCGCGGGACCGTGTGACGACACTAGCCGGGGGGACCGACAGTCGCCGGGCGGGCAGCATCACTCGGTGGCGGGCCCGGAACATCCGGCCGCCCGGGTCGCCGTCGGCGCAGGCTGCGGGCAGCCGACCCGTCAGCGCAGGCTGCGGACGAACACCCCGATCGACGCGACGGCCCGTCCCGCCTCGGGCACGATGCCCGCCGCGGCCTGGAACACGTGCACCTGCCGCTCCCACACCTGCAGTTCGCAGTGCACACCCGCGCCCGCGAGACGCGCGGCCATCAGCTCGGCGTCGACGTACGTCATCTCCTCCGAACCGGTCTGGATGAGGGTGGGCGGCATGGCGGTCAGGTCGGCGTCGACCGGGGACACCGCGCGCGGACCAGGCCCGCCGGCGGCGGCGTCGATGCGGGCGATCACGTCGGCCAGGGCCGGAACGGCGCGGCGCGGGAACAGGGCGCACCGATACGAATTGGGATGCGCGAGCTTGCCGCGGGTGTCGAGGTCGGTCAGCGGCGAGAGCGCCACGTTGCCGGCCGGACGGCCGAGGCCCAGCCGCAGCGCCTCGAGCGTGACCTGGAAGGTGAGGAATCCACCCGCCGAGTCGCCGGCCACCACGATCCGCTCGGCCGGGTAGCCGTGCGCGATCAGCCACCGCAGCCCCTCGATGCCGTCCTCGACCGCGCTCTCGATCGGGTGCCCCGGCAGCATGCGGTAGGCGACGCTGAGCACGGGGGCCCCGGCTGCCGACGAGATGCGGGAGACCATCTGCCGGTGGGTGGTCAGCCCGCACACCAGGAACGCCCCGCCGTGCAGGTACAGGATCGCGGTGGAGCCGTCGGCGCCCGGCGCGGCGAGGAACTCGGCGCGGCAGGACGGCAGCCGCACCGCATGCCGGTGCGTGCCGGGGACCGGCTTGAGGGGAAACGCGAGGCGGTCCACCACACCGGTCGGCCAGGGCAGGTGCGGGGCGCGTGCCCACGCGTCGATGACCGGCTTGACGGTGCTGCGCACCGAGAAGGTCAGCGCCTGGGACGGAATGCTCACCCCGGCGATCTCACGTCGCAGCACCGGCCGCGGTACGGGCGGATACGACAACGACGGATGGTTCGACGCGGTGCTCGTCACCGGAACCTCCTCGTCCTCGTCCGCTCGGGCGGAGCTGCGCTCGTCGGCTCCGGCTTGTCCTCCGCGGCCCGTCCGCCGTGGCTTTCGCAACGTTCGTCCGGGTCGGTTGATCGACAGTACGACGACGATCCGCCGGGGCGAAGCACCGTGACTCGATGGAGACCGGGCATCGTGATTTCCGCAGGTCGCGGGCCCTTCTGTTATCTATTCGGTACGGCATGCGCGGGACCGACGTACGATCCATCCCAGCGTGCGACGGCGGACGAAAGGGGGCAGTCCCCGTGGGGTACATGCCGGTGACGGACTCGATGTTCCTGCTCGCCGAGTCGCGGGAGCGCCCGATGCACTTCGGTTCGCTGGAACTGTTCACCCCGCCGCCCGACGCCGGCCCGGGGTACGTCACCGACCTCTACAACCGGCTCGTCGCCGACGCGCACGTCGACGAGCTGTTCCGCAAGCGACCGGCCGATCCGGTGTCGAGCCTCGGCTACACCTGGTGGACCGTCGACGACGAGATCGACCTCGAGTACCACGTCCGGCACTCGGCGCTGCCGGCACCGGGCCGGATCCGCGAGCTGTTCACCCTCGTCTCCCGCCTGCACAGCGGGCTGCTCGACCGGCACCGGCCCCTGTGGGAGGCGTACCTGATCGAAGGACTCGCCGACGGCCGGTTCGCCGTCTACACGAAGATGCACCACGCGCTGCTCGACGGGGTCTCGGGGCTGCGGCTGTTGCGGCGCACCTACACCACCGACCCGAGCGCGCGCGACTTCCCGGCGCCGTGGCACCTGCCGCCCCGCCCCCGATCCGGGAACGGATCCGGGACGCACGCGCGGACGTCGACCGTCGGTACGGTGCGCTCCGTGGCCGGCGACGTGCTCGGCGCGGCGCCCGTGGCGCTGCGGATCGCGCGGACCGTGCTCGGCGGCCGCCGCGTCGCACTGCCGTACGAGGCCCCGCGATCGATGTTCAACGTCCCGATCGACGGGACGCGGCGCTTCGCGGCGCAGTCCTGGAGCCGCGCACGCATCACACGGGTGCGGTGCGCGGCCGGCGTGTCGAGCAACGACGTCGTCGTCGCGATGTGCGCCGGCGCCATCCGCGCCTATCTCCTCGAGCGGCAGGCGCTGCCGGAGACCCCGTTGATCGCGATGGTCCCGGTGTCGCTGCGCGCGAAGGACACCCCCGAGTCGGACTCGGGTGGCAACAGCGTCGGGGTCACGCTGTGCAACCTCGGCACCCATCTCGAGGATCCGCTCACCCGGCTGTCGACGGTCAGCGATTCGATGGCGGAGGGCAAGACCCTGTTCGGCGGGATGACGCCGCTGCAGGCGACGGTGTGGTCGGCGCTCAACATCGCCGGACTCGCGCTGGCGCCGATCTCGGGCGCGGTCGCCCTGGCGCCGCCGCCGTTCAACCTCATCATCTCCAACGTGCCGGGACCGCGGGAACCGGTGTACCGGGGTGGATCCCGGCTCGACGGCATCTATCCCGTGTCGGTCGTGCTCAGCGGTCAGGCACTCAACATCACGCTGACCAACACCGCGGACACCGTCGACTTCGGCGTGGTCGGGTGCCGCCGCACCGTCCCCGCACTGCAGCGACTGCTGGGGCATCTCGAGGACGCCCTCACGGAACTCGAACTTGCACTAGATATTTCGTGAGCGGTGTCAGTCCCGCAGCGACGAGCTGCGCGGGTCCTGGGGTGTCGAACCCCGCGCGCCCGTGCTGTGTAGGACGTCGACGAGTTCGCCTTCGAGCGCCACGAACTCCGGAGACGTCAGCGCGTCCAGGCCCCGGGGGCGCGGCAGCGGCACCGACACCTCGTGGCACACCCGCGCCGGGCGGGGCGTGAGCACCAGCACCCGATCCGACAGCAGCAGCGCCTCCCGCACGTCGTGGGTGATCATCAGCACCGTCCAGCGGTCGCGCTGCCACACCTGCTGCAGCCACAACTGCATCTCGGTGCGGGTCAGCGAATCCAGGGCGCCGAACGGTTCGTCCAGCAGCAGCACGTCGCGGCCCTGCAGGACGGTCCGCGCGAGTGCCGCACGCTGCCGCATCCCACCCGAGAGCTGCCGCGGCGCGGCCTCCTCGAACCCGGCGAGACCGAAGGCGGGGAACAACTTTCGTGCCCGGTCCCGCGCCTCACCGCGGGGCGTGCCCTGGACCTCGAGGCCGAGCGCGCAGTTGTCGAGCACGCTGCGCCACGGGAACAGCAGATCCTTCTGCGGCATCAGCGCGGCGCGTCCCGGTGCGGCCGGCCGACCGGCGACCGTGACGGCGCCGGTGTCGGGCACGTCGAGGCCGGCGACCAGCCCGAACAGGGTGGACTTGCCGCAGCCGCTCGGGCCGATGAGCGAGACGAACTCGCCGTCGGCCACCGCGAACTCGGCGCCGTCGAGGACGGTGCGCCCATCGAACGCCTTGTGCACGCCGGTGACGGCGACGGCGTTCACCGCAGGCTCCTCGTCGCCAGCGCCCACGGGGCCACCACCCGCTCGGCGGCATAGGTGAGCAGGTACAACGCGAGGGAGAGCACCGCGGTGACGAGCACCGCCGCGAGTACCAGATCGGTCCGGAACGAGTTCTTCTGGGTGCTCATGTAGATCCCGAGTCCCGACGTGGCGCCGACGTACTCGGCGAAGACCGCGCCGACCACGGCGTAGGTGACCCCGATGCGCAGCGCCGTGAAGAATCGGGGCAGCGCCGACGGGAGCCGCACGTACCGGAACTCCTGCCGACGCGAGGCGCCCATGCTGCGCAGCAGCGCCCCCGCCTCCCGGTCCGCGGCCGCGAAGCCCTCGATCAGGCCGATCGCCATGGGGAAGAACGTGGCGAGCGCGATCACCAGGATCTTCGGCAGCAGCCCGAATCCGAACCAGATGATCATCAGTGGCGCGATCGCGATGATCGGCAGGGTCTGCGACACCACGAACAGCGGCACCAGGGCCCGGCGCAGCCACGGCGAGAAGTCCACGACGATCGCCAGCGCCCAGGCGACCGCCAGGGACACCGCGAAGCCGACGAGCGTGACCTGCAGCGTCGACCAGGCGTGACCGGCGATGTCGGTGCGGTGCGCCCACCCCTGCTCGAGGACCCGGGCGGGGGAGGGCAGCACCTGCGGGCGGATGCCGCTGACCGCCACGTACAGCTGCCAGCCGAGGGCCAGCGCGGCGACGGTCAGCGCGGCCGGGGCCACGCGCCGCGCCCAGGAATTGCGGGTGGGGTCAGGGGGTGAGGTAGTCATCGGTGAAGTAGGTCGACCAGTCCGGCTCGGTGGTCAACGGTGCGCCGTCGGGACCGGAGAGCAGGCCCTTCTCGAACAGGAACCGGGAGTACCCGGTCCATCGCTCGAGGGTGAGGGTGCCGACGCGGCCGTTCTCGTCGCGCAGGTAATCGGCCGACAGCATCCGCTGGCTCTCGTAGACGAGGTCCTCGTCGGAGAAGGCCCCCGGGTTCGCCTCGATCAGCGCGCGAGCGCCGCGGTCGGGGTCCTGCGCGGCGATCTCGTAGCCCCGCTGGACGGCCTGCACGAAGGCCCGGGCCTGGTCCGGGTGTTCGGCCAGCCAGTCCTCGTTGCCGTCGACCACGATCGCGTAGGCGTCGGGGAACCCGTAGTCGGTGTAGCGGAAGTAGCGCATCGGCAGCCCGCGGTGCTCGGCCTCGATGCCCTCCCATGCCAGGTAGGAGACGGTGAAGTCGGCGGTGCCGGAGTACACGGCCTCGTACGCGGAGGTGCCGAGGGTGACCGAGGTGAAGTCGCCGCGCCCGCCGTCGTTGCGGATCACCTGGGCGAGCGTCTCCTCGTCGCCCGGGTCGCCGAAGCCCGCATAGGTGCGGGAGTCGAGGTCCGCGGGCCGGGTCAGGTCGGCGCGGTCCGCCTTGACGGCGATGCCGGTCGCCCAGTGCTGCAGCGGCGCGAGCACCGAGACGGTGCGCGAGCCGGCCGCCCGGGAGAACGTCGCCTGCGCCTGCGTGGAGATGCCGAACTCGGCGTTGCCGGCGTCGACGAGGGTGTCCGGGGTGGTGTTGTTGTAGGGCAGGAACTCGACGTCGAGACCGGCGTCGGCGAACAGGCCCTCCTGCTGGGCGACGTACAGGCCGGTGTGGTTGGTGTTCGGCGTCCAGTCCAGGGCGAATCGGATGGTGTCGCCGGACTCGTCGCCGTTCCCGGCGCAGGACGCGGTGAGCAGCAGCGCGGCGGTGACGGCGGCCAGGACGGTGAACCGGCGGCGCAGCCGGGGGAGCGTGGTCATGAGGCCGGCCACTCCTGGGTGTTGAGCGCGGTGTCCCAGAACAGCAGCTCGTAGCGGGTGGCGATGGTGAACGCCTCGGCCATGGCGTCGCGCTCGGCGTCGGTGGCGGCTGCCGCCGCGGCGTCGACGTGGTCACGGGCGCCGGCGACCGCGGCATGGAACTCGGGCGCGTCGTAGGTGGTGACCCACTGGGCGTAGGGGTGGGCGGGATCCGCGGCGAGCACGTCGGCGGCGCGGACGGCGAGGTCGCGGCCGACCTCGGCGTAGATCCAGAAACAGGGGAGTACCGCGGCGGCGCCCACCGGATACGGGTCGGTGGCGACGGTGGCGGTGAGATAGGAGACGTAGCCGAGGCAAGCGGGCGAGTGCGCGGGGGTGTCCTCGGCGGGCGGCAGGACGCCACCGGTCAGCAGACCCCGGTGCAGGGCGGATTCCTCGGTGGCGGCCGTGGCCGCGCTGTTCGCCCAGAACGCGGCGGTGCCCGGGTCCGGGGCCTTCGCCGCGAGCAGGGCGAGTGCCTTGGCGTACCCGGCGAGGTACAGGGCGTCCTGCTCGATGTAGAAGCGGAACGCGTCGAGCGGCAGCGTCCCGTCGCCGAGGCGGCGCAGGAACTCGAGGTCGTCGATGGCCTCGCGCAGGACCTTGGTCCGGTCCCACAGCAGATCGGTGAAGCGGTCGGTCCCTGCCGGGACCGACGCGCGGGCAGGCATGGTCATGCCAGGACATCCCTTCGTCAGCATTACCTGATCAGGTTCGACGGGTGTGATCTCAGCCCCGCGCATGTGCGGAGCACCCCGTGTCTACGGAGCCGACGATAGCACTCGGCGCAGACCGCCTCCGCCGCCCGGGCCACCGGGCTCCGCATGCAACCTGTCTGTTGTTGGTACCTTGGCCCGAGACCGTTCGTTCGGGAGGAACCGTGGACGCCGAGACGCTCATCGTCGGCTGCAAGTACGGCGACGTACGCGGCTACCGCGACGGCTCCGTCTACACGTGGAAGGGAGTCCCGTACGCCGCGCCGGCGTCCGGCGACCTCCGGTTCCGCGCCCCCGAACCGCCGGAGCCGTGGACCGACGTGCTCGACGCGCGGCGCTTCGGGCCCATCGCGCCGCAGGGACGCAACAACCCGATCCCCATCGATCCGGGGCTGACGATCGGTGAGGACTGCCTCTCGTTGAACATCTGGGCGCCGGAGCCGGACGGGGAGCCCCGGCCGGTGATGGTGTGGATCCACGGCGGCGCCTACGTCCTCGGTTACTCGGGTCAGCGGATCTACGACGGACGGTTGCTCGCCGAGCGCGGCGACGTCGTCGTGGTGACGGTCAACTACCGGCTCGGCGCGCTCGGGTTCCTCGACTTCTCGTCGTTCTCGACCGCCGGGACCACCTTCGAATCCAATGTGGGGCTGCGCGATCAGATCGCCGCGCTCGAGTGGGTCCGCGACTGCATCTCCGCGTTCGGAGGCGACCCCGACCGGGTCACCGTGTTCGGCGAGTCGTCGGGTGGCGGGTCGCTGACCACACTGATGACCGTGCCCCGCGCCGAGGGTTTGTTCCACCGGGCCATCGCGCAGAGCCCGCCGGCGACGTCGGCGTACGGGTCCGAGCGGGCTGCGCGGGTCGCCGAGCGGTACCTCGAGATCCTCGACCTCACCCCGGCGCGGGTGTGGGCGCTGCGGGACATGCCGCACGAGGCGCTGACCGATGCGGGGGACGTGCTCGTCGGCGAGATCCCCACGAAGTTCCCCGGCACGCTCGCGATGGCGCCCGTGGTCGATCGCGACCTGGTGCCGAAGTATCCGGTGGCGGCGTTCCAGAAGGGGCTCGCGCACCGGATCCCCCTGATCATCGGCTCCAACAAGGACGAGCCGTCGATCTTCCGCTTCATGAAGTCGCCGTTGATGCCGGTGAGCGACGCCTCCGTGCAGGCGATGCTCGACGCCCTCGCCGAGGACCACCCGGAGTTGCCGCCCGACCGCATCGCGGAGATCATCTCCGCGTACCCGGATGTCACGAAAACGTCCGGGGCGATGGCTCTTTCGCGGGACGCGGGGTTCCGGATGCCGGTGGTGTGGATCGCCGACGCGCACAGCGCCCACTCGCCGACGTGGGTGTACCGGTTCGACCATGCGACCCCGATGCTCAAGACGGCACGGATCGGTGCCGGCCATGCCACCGAACTGCCCTACGTCTTCGGCAATTTCGGGACGCTCGATCGCGATCCCACGTTCTGGCTCGGCGGGCGCAAGGCTGCGACGACGATCTCGGGCCGGATCCAGCGTCGCTGGCTGGCCTTCGCGCACCACGGCGTGCCGGCCGCCCTGGACGGATCCCGGCACTGGGCGCCGTACGACACCGACAAGCGCATGACCCTCCTGATCGACAACACCGACACCCTCGTCCCGGACCCCGACAAGATACTGCGCGAGGTGTGGGGCGACCAGGTGATGGGCTTCAGCTGACCGCTCGGGGGGCGGCCGAATGTGACATTCCGTCGGTCTGACCGAAGCGGTGTGACATTCGGCCACTCCCGACGGTGGTGGGAACTGGTCTTACCACTTGACCTCTGTCCGGATGGGGGCTTACGGTCGGGTCGTGATGTTCGAGCCGATCGCCCGCAAGTCCGCCTCCGGCGAGGTGTACGACCAGATCGCCGCCCGGGTGCTCGGCGGCGACCTCGCCGCCGGGGCGTCGCTGCCGAGCGAACGCCACCTCGCCGAGGCGTTCGGAGTGTCGAGACCCGCTGTGCGAGAAGCCCTCTCTCGGCTCGCGCACGCCGGGCTGGTGGAGGTGCGCCAGGGGGAGGCGACCTCGGTGCGCGATTTCCGCACCCAGGCCGGGCCGGAACTGCTGCCGCGGCTGCTCGTGCGCGACGGTCGGCCCGACTGGGGTGTCGTCCGCAGCGTCCTCGAAGCCAGGCAACTCATCGGCCGTCAGGTCGCCCGCCTCGCGGCCACCCGCGCGACGGACGAGACGCAACCCCGATTGCGCGAGTCCGTGGCACGCCTCGCCGCGGGGGACGACCCCGTCGCATTGCAGGTCGCCGCCCTCGAATTCTGGGAACACGTCGTCGACGCCGCCGACTCCCTCGCGTTCCGGCTGATCTTCAACAGCCTGCGCAACGCGTACGAGCCGGCCATGACCGCGATGGCCGGGGTGCTGATCGCCGAGGTCGGGCGCGCCGACCTCTACGAACGGCTCGCCGACGCGATCGTCGCGCGCGACGAGGACGGCGCCGAGCACGCCGCCGACGAACTGCTCGACCTGGGCACGTCGGCCCTGACCACCGCCATCGACCAGGCCGAACACGGAGAGGCGAGGAACCGGACATGAGCACGAATCGGACCGAGGGACGGGGCCGTCGCGCCTCGATCGGCCTGCGGGACGCCGCCGTCGAGTTCGTGCGGCACCCGTCGCCGTGGATGATCGGCGGGTTGCTCGCTGCTGCGGTCGTCGCACGGATACTCGTCGGCGACTGGCAGGTCACCGACGCGCTGGTCCCGCTGGTCGCCCTGCTGGTGTTCCCGCTGGTGGAGTGGGTCATCCACGTCGGCATCCTGCACTGGCGGCCGCGCCGGATCGGTGGGCTGACGCTCGACTCGCTGCTGGCGCGCAAGCATCGCGAACACCACAGCGATCCGCGCGACGTGCCGCTGGTCTTCATCCCCTGGCAGACCCTGGCGTGGCTGCTGCCGGTGCTCGTCCTCGTCGCGTGGCTGGTCTTCCCCCGGCCCGGACTGGGACTGACATTCCTGGTGACGCTCGGTGTCCTGGGCCTGACCTACGAGTGGATGCACTACCTCATCCACACGGACTACCGCCCCGGCTCGCGGCCCTACCGCGCGGTGTGGCGCCATCACCGGCACCACCATTTCAAGAACGAGCACTACTGGTTCACCGTCACCACCGCCGGCACCGCCGACCGGATTCTCGGCACCGAGCCGGACCCGGCCACGGTCGAGACCTCGCCGACCGCCCGGAACCTGCACGCGACCCGGTGATCCGGTGCGCGAACCGCGCTCGCGGGGAGGTTGCCGGCGAGAGGCGGTGACCTTGTGATGCCGTCGCCGAAACCGTGCACCGGGTAGCATCCCCAGAACCAGCATCCAGACCAGGGAGGGGCTGTGGCGAGCGATTTCTCCGTCGGTGACCATGTCCGGTGGAACTCCGAAGCCGGATACGTCGAGGGCGTCATCGTCAAGAAGCACACCGAGGACGTGGAGTTCAAGGGACGTACTCGGCGGTGCAGTGAAAGTCACCCTCAGTACGAGATCAAGAGCGACAAGACCGAGCACATCGCGATGCACAAGGGCGATGCACTCACCAAGCTGTAGCGCACCCGAATATCGATGAGCATGATCGACGCTGTCCGTGAGGCAGTCCTCGCCATCCCTCCGGGCTCGGTGGCCTCCTACGGAGACATCGGCAGGAGAATCGGGGCAGGTCCACGGCAAGTGGGCCGAGCGATGGGCATGCTCGACGACAACATTCCCTGGTGGCGAGTCGTCTACGCCGACGGAACAACGGCCTCGTGTCACGGCGGTCGTGCGTGGGCACTGCTCCTCGAGGAGGGCACCCCCGTCTCGGGGAAGCGGGTAGACATGCGACGCGCTCGGCAGCGAGGGACGGCCTGACGATCGCCCCGACGCTGCCGGTCGGATGTCCGATTCCGGCCCCGCCTCGCGGCTGCAGCGAGCCGGGGTCACTGCTGCTCGGCGGTCTCGCGTCGGGTGCCTGTCGAGGCCGTGTGCCGGTGACTCGGCTCGGGAACGACGCGACGCTCCACGTCGTGCAGGCGCCGACAGTCCGGGCAGGCCACCCTTTCCCGGGTCGGTCGACCCGGCTTCGGTTCGTCCCGGCAGTGGCCGCACCCTCAGGCGCTTTCCGGCCGCGAGGGCATGCGCTGTGCCGTGACGGTCCCGGTGGAGCCGATGGCGGGGGCGAGCCGAAACAGTCCGGCCGCGGCGAGAAGATGCCACAGCGCGTGGCCCTGAAGGATACTGCTCGGCCGGCAGAGCGACGTCCGGTCGCCGAGGGTGCCCAGCACGGCACCGGACGCGAGGAGCAGTGCCGCGACGATCGTCGACCGCCGCAGGTCCGGACGGATGCGGGCGCGGTCGAGCGCGAGTCCGACTGCGACGACGGCCAGCAGCGCCTGCACGCCGGTGGAGACCGACGGCCCGGCGGCCACGACGGGAACCATCAGCAGCGGAACGACGCGCCACCACCACGGCGACAGCCGGGAGCCGAACCGGTCGGAGGCGGCGTCGACGGCGACGTAGGCGAGCAGTGTCGCAAGCGGGAGGTCGTGTGCGTACGCCTGCCACGGTGGGTTCGGTCCGTGCGCGACGAGGGATCCGGCGCCGACCGCGACGACGAGCAGGCCGTAGGTGACGCTCGCCGTGCCCCGGCGTGCGAGGACCGCGAGGCCGGCGACCACGAAGGCCAGGCTGCTGACGGTGGCCGCGGGCTGGCCGACGAGACCTGTGCCCCGATACAGCTCGCAGGCGTTCGCCAGCATCATGGTTCGAGGCTAGCCGCCGCGGGCCGGTCGCAGACGTGCGCAGTGGAACGGGGAATGGGATGCCGCCACCGGTCCGGGACGCGACGCGGTGCCCGTTTCGGGCGGGCTGCGCGGATCGGGAGCGAACGCGTGTGCCCGCCCGGCGGACGACCGGTCGGACATACAGCCCGCATGCAGTCGGTGGACGGGACCGACCGGGTCTCGGATGAGTAAACAGCATGTCCGCCAGCGCGAGTCGGAGTTGAATGGAGACCCCAGGGGTAGTGGAACTCGACAACGACCAATCCCAAGTCATGGTTCACCGTCGCCCGTCCCGGTTGAGACCTGTACGGGCGGCGCAGCGGTTCGGGGTGCACGATGAGCGAAGCGGTGACAGAGCTCCCGGGGAGAAGGCGTGAGCCTGTCGAGCCCCGATGGGACCCGTCCGTCCTCGGCGACGAGACTCGTGGCGACGGTGTGACGCTCCGGCGTCTTCTCGCGGTGGCCGCGCTGACCCGAGCGCAGACCGCACTGCTCGTCGACGATCTGATCTGCCGGGTCGAACGCCGTCAGCGCGGCGGTCCGAGCCGGCTGCGGGACGACGCCGTGACGGTGTCCGAGACCGGACGGCTCACGATCGCATGGAACGGGAGCGCGACGGACGGGCACGCAGCCGACGAGTCGGTGGCGAGGCTGCTCGGCAGCATCGTGACGAGCTGCCGCTGTCCGGAATGGGCCGACCGGGTGAGCGAATCGATCGGCGAAGCAACAGATCTCGAGGACCTGATGCACCGGGTTCGTCGCGTGGTCGCAGCCGACCGCGACCCGGCCGAGGAGTCCCGGGTGCGGAGCCAGCTCGCCGCGCTCGTCGCGGTGGTGGCGGGGCGCCGCGTTCCGGACGATCCGGTGGTGGCGCGGGCGGCTGCACCGCGGGGCCCGGGCAGCGGGGCCGGAACGTCCCTCGCACCGGCCGGCTGGTATCCACCGGCCGGCAGTGGGTGGCATCGCCGGCGGAGACGGCCGTCGCGACGGCAGGGGGTTCTCGGTCTCGTCGCACTCCTGATTCTCGTCGGGACGCTGTGGGCGGCACCGCGGGTGTGGGCGGAGCTGCGCCGCGGCTGGGATGCCGTCCTCAACCCGGTGGATACGGCGGAGCCGAACCGGATCGAGCCGGTCTCGCCTCCGCCGCCCGAACCCGTGGGCGGTCGAGACGAGCCGGCAGCAAGCGCAGGCACGACGGCCCCCGGACCGGTCCAGGTCGGTGCGCCGGCAAGCGCGGGACCGATCAGGCTGGTCACCGCCACCTTCGCCAACGGCGAGTGCGCGCCCGGACGCATGTGCGCCGTCCGCGTCGACGTACACCTCGACTCCGCGGCACGTGTCGGCACCGTGACCTGGGCGCTGAACGTCTACGACAGATGTTCCGGCGCGGTCGGCGCGAGCGCCGAGGTCTCGCTGGCCGCCCAGCCGGGCGATGAGGAGGTGTACGGAATCAGCTGGGCGGATCTGCCACCCGGTGGGGCGCTGGCTGTCGCCGCGGTGACCAGCGCCCCGGCAACAGCCGCCTCGGAGCCGCTGTCGGTGCCCGCCGAGAACGCGACCTGCTGAGGCGGCGGAGGAGGGGACATGGCCGAACGCCGGCGGGAATCCGATCCGTGGCTCGTAACCGCGGCCGTGGTCCTGGTCGTGCTCGGCCTGTTGAATCTGACCGCGATCGGGATGACGTCGCACGCCGTTCGGCACGCACTGTTCGCCGCGGCCGGTCTCGTCCTGATGCGCGTCGTCTCTCGCCTGCGGACGAGTGACCTGCGAGCATTCGGGTGGACGGTGCTCGCCGTGGCGACCGTGCTGTTGGCCGCGGTACCGCTCGCCGGGGTCGCGACGAAAGGCGCCCAGCGCTGGCTGGATTTCGGCGTGTTCACCGTCCAGCCCGCCGAACTCGCCAAACTCGCTGTCGTGCTGGTCCCGGCCGGCATATTGGCCGGTGGCTTCACCGTCGGCCGGTTCGTGGCAGCCCTGACGGCCACCGGCGTGCCGATCGCGCTCGTCGCGCTGCAACCGGACCTGTCGACTGCCCTGGTGCTCGTCGCGACGGTCATGGTCATGCTCATCCTGGCCCGGGTGCCGCTGCTGCCCCTGCTGCCGTTGTTCGCGGTGGGAGTCGCGTCGCTGCCGCTCGCCGTTCTCGTCCTCCGCCCCTATCAACTCGAACGCGTGCACGTGTTCCTGTCGAGCAACGTCGACCCGAGCGGGGCGGGGTGGGCCGCGCTCCAGGCGGACATCGCCATCGGCAGCGGCGGCTGGTGGGGTCTGGCGCGAGACCCCCTCTACGAGGTGAGAGCCGACTATCTCCCGGAATCGGAACACGATCTCGCCTTCGCGAGCGTCGTGTACGGATGGGGACTGTTCGCCGGCCTGGCAGTCGTGGTGGCCACCACGGTGATCGTATGGCGGGCCGTCCTCGCCGCCCGCACCGCCCGGACCCGTGAGGCGGCGCTGGTCGCGGCGGGGATCGGCGCGTCGTTCGGGATCCACGCCCTGGTATCGATCGGTGCGAGTCTGTCGCTGATCCCGCACACCGGCATGCCGATCCCCCTGTTCAGCTACGGGGGGACTGCCGCGGTCGTCGCATTCGTGGCAGTCGGACTGGTACTCGCGGTGCGCAGGGACGGCGTCGCGCGGCCGCTGTGGCGTCCGGACCCGCGACGGCACCGTCGACTGCGAGGGGTCTCGGCAGGGGCCGTCGGCCTGACAGCGTCGCTCGTCGCGATGTCGATGGTCACCTGGCAGCTGCAACACGTCCGCGGTGCGGAGCTGCGCACCGCGGGCGAGGCGCAGATGATGCGCTGTATCCGGCTGCCCGCCGAGCGCGGTCTCATCGTCGACCGCAACGGTGTGCCGCTCGCGCTGAACGCCGCGGAGTACGCCGTCGCCGTCCTGCCCGAGGTGTTCGACGAGCACGATGCGGACTCGCGCCCGCGACTCGCTGCGCTGATCGGCCTCTCCCCGGACGAACTGGCCGAGGTGATGGGTGGACGTGCCGAAGGGGAACCGCAGGTCCTCGTCGGCAGGGTCGCGCCCGAACAGGCTCGGCAGGTCGTGAATGCGCGACTTCCCGGGATCCTCGTCGCCCCGTCCGGCCGCAGGACGTACCCGCACGGCGCGACGCTCGCGTCGGTACTCGGCCATGTCGGGGTCGCCGACCAGCAGGACATGCAACGCTGGCCGCATCTCGCGCTCGGATCGCGGGTCGGCAAGGCCGGACTCGAGAAGCAGTACGACGCGTTGCTGCGCGGCAGCGACGGCAAGCAGTGCATGTACGTCGATCCGACGGGACGTCCGGTCGCCCCCGGCACGCGGGTGGACCCGATACGGGGACACGACCTGCGGTTGCACCTCGACATCGGTCTGCAGGACCTGGCGACCACTGCGTTGACCGAGGCCGTCCGCACCAGCGGAGGCGACCTGGGCGCCGCGATCGTGATGGACGCCCGCACCGGAGCGGTACGGGCGATGGCCAGCGTGCCCGGATTCGACAACAACGCCTACGGCCCGCCGGCCGACCTCGTCGCCCTCGCGGCGCAGGCTCAGTCGTCCGGACCGGGGGCGATGGTCAACCACGTCGCCCAGACCGCCGCACCGCCCGGGTCGACGTTCAAGATCGTCACCGCCGCCGCGAACGCCGAGAACCCGGTTCTGGCACCGGAGACCGTGATCGCCACGGGCGCGGCCTACACCTACGGCGGGCACACCTTCCGGAACTGGCAGCCGATGGGGCCGCACGACCTGCTGCAGGCGATCCAGTGGTCCGACAACGTCTACTTCTACCGCCTGGCCGAGCTCCTCGGTCCCGAGCGGATCGCCGCGGTCGCCGGGCAACTCGGCGTGGGGCAGCGATCGGGAATCGACCTGCCGGGCGAGGCCGAAGGTTTCCTCGGCACGCCGGAGTCGGTGGCACGGATCGGGGCCACCTGGTATCCGGGCTCCACCCTGCTGATGGGCATCGGCCAGGGCACCGTCAGCGCGACCCCGCTGCAGGTGGCGCGGTGGACGTCGGGCATCGCCACCGGTGCGATGGTCACCCCTCGGCTCGCGGCGGCGTACGGGTCCGAGGACAACATCCCGATTCCCACGGCGCAGCCGCGCCGGCTGCCCTTCGCCGACCGGCTCGACCCCGTTCGAGCGGGGATGCGGGCGTCGGCGTCGGCCGGTACGGCCGGGCAGCTGGCCGATCTGCCGGTGCAGGCGGGCGCCAAGACCGGCACGGCGGAGGATCCGTCGGCACCCGGGGAGGGTCTGAACGCCTGGTTCTCCGCGGTCGCGCCCCTGGACGCGCCCGAGATCGTGGTGTCGGTGCTGGTCCGCGGCGGCGGGTTCGGGTCGGCGACCGCCGGGCCCGTGGTCGAGAGACTCCTGCGGTGGTACTTCCCGTCACCGCCGGTCGTGGAGTCGAATCGGTGATCAGCTGCTGTACGCCGCCACCACCTCGGGGTGCTCCAAGCAGGCCTTGGCGCCTTCCGCGACGCAGGTGAGGGGACGCTCCGCGGTCTTCACCGGGAACCCGAAGGCATCCTCGAGCAGCTGCGACAGACCGCGCAGCATCGCCCCGCCACCGATGGTGAGCAGCCCCTCCGACATCACGTCGCCGATCGCCTGGGCGGGCAGGTCCTCGAGGCAGTCGGTCAAGGTCTGCACGATTCCCGCCGTCGTCGGTCGCAACGCATCCACGATCTCCTCGGTCTCGAGCGTGACCAGCCGGGCGCGGCCGGTGACGGCATCGCGTCCCTCCACGACGAGGGCCTGCCCGTCGGGCGTTCCGGGGGTGGCCACCTTCGCCCGCTCGGCGGTGAGCTCGCCGACGACGATCTTGTGCTCCGCGCGCAGGTACTGGTACAGCGCGTTGGTCAGTTCGTCTCCGGCGAGTCGGCAACTGCGATGGGAGAGGATGCCGCCGAAACAGATCGCGGTGACTTCCGAAGTGCCGCCGCCGATGTCCACGACGAGGTGGGCACGTGCCTCGAGCGGGTTGATGCCGCAGCCGAGGGCGCCGGCGACCGGCTCCGGCACCAGACCGACCTTCCGAAGGCCGGCCTCGTGTCCGACCTCGAGCACCGCGCGACGCTCGAGGGGCGTGGCCCCTGCGGGAACCGAGATCACACCCTTCGGTCGCAGACCGTAGGACCGGTGCGGGGCAACCCGTTTGACGACGGCCGTGACGAAGGTGCGGGCCGACTCCAGATCCACGATCACGCCGTCGCGCATCGGGCGAACCGGGGTGATGCCGACGGGGGTGCGACCGACCAGATCACGCGCATCCTGACCGATCGCGAGTGCGCGATGCGGGTCCTTCGTGCGAACCAGCAGGAACGACGGCTCGTTGAAGACGACGCCGTCTTCGGGGGTGGCGACGACTGTGTTGGCAGTGCCGAGATCGATTCCGAGTCCACCCATGTCGGCCTCCGAAGGGTTCGAACCGAGACCGTCTCGATGTTACGCAGCACCGGCTCCGCGGGGGCGGATATGGCGTGTCACCGACGAGGACGTCCGTTCGTCGCCGACCGTGCCCGAGCCCGAGCCCGACGCCGTCGGGAACCCGCGTCCCGGGATCCGCTGCGGGTCAGTTGCGGTATTCGGGGTTCGCGTCGAGGAACTTCGCGACGTACCAGCACGAGGCCGCGATCTTCAGACCCTCCGAGCGGGTCGTGTCGAGAGCGTGGCGGACCACCTCGGCGGCGAGTCCGTGGCCGCGGAACTGGGGCTGGGTGACGGTGTGGTCGAAGTCGCGCACCCCGTCCGAGTCGGTGTAGTCGGCGAACGCGGCGAGGGTGTCCCCGGTGTACAACGCGAACCTGGACTGGCCGGGGTGATGTTCGATGCGGTGCTCGTCGTTGGTCACACCATCGACCCTACCGGCCTGCACGCGGGCCGTGGGATCTGCCCGAGCCGGTAATGGGCCCGGGGTGGGATGCGATGTTCTGGTTGTGGACCCGTGTCGCGGGCGGGCCGGTACGAGTGGTGACGTGGTGGTGACGCGATGCAGGCGACGGCGGCGACGGGGTCAGGCGGGGACCTGGCCGGCCGGGGGGTGGGCCACGCGGACGGCGTCGACGAACGCGGACTTGCGCGCCAGGTAGCGGTCGCGGAACTCGTCGAGATCGTCGGTCCCGTCGCTCGAGACGGCGGTGAGGTAGCCGAAGAGGGCGACCGCGGCGGTGAGCACCGGCTCGGGGGCGGACAGCCGCATCTCGTTGACGATCGCGTCGAGGTCGACGATGCCGCGGGCGACGGAACGCAGGTGCAGGTCGTCGGACTGCAGGGCTTCGGCGAGGTCGGCCTCGGCGAGGGCCGAGTGATCCGCCTCGAACAGATGGTTGTAGACACTGTCGGCGGCGTGCAGGAAGCGGACCTGCAAGGCGCGATCGGCCGCCCGCAGGGGCGCGGCGACGGTGGCGGCCCACCGCGACGGTCGCGCGCCGATCCGGGTGACGAAGACGCCGAGCAGGACGCCGGCCGCGAGTCCCACCGGTACGGCCCACCAGGGCGCCGCACCGCTCGTGAGCAGGTCGGTCAGTGTCTCCACCGTAGGAATGCTAACAGCGGAAGTCACATCAGTCGCACCAGTCACTCTGTTACCGAATCGTGCCGCCGGTGCGATCGGGTGGTTGTGGCAGGTCACTAACGTCAACGGTCGTTCGAAGGAGGTGCCGTATGACCGCATCCGTGCTGTCGGACGCACGACTCGTCCGCGCCCTGTCCGACGAATTCCTCTCGCGGCGGGTCGATTACCAGGCTCTGGAGAGCCTTCACCACGGGAACGTGGCGGACTGGGCCGCGGCGGCGAGCCGGGTCGCGGCGCTGTCGGACGAGGAGGAACGGCAACTCGTGCTGCGCTGGCGGGACAATCCCCGGGAACTGCTCGACATCCTGCTCGCCCGCGCCGACGAGGTCACCGCCCGCCGGTGCCGCACGGCCTGGGTCTCCCTCGACCGGTTCGCGCCGTTCGTCCACGCGAGCAGCGGCCCGTGAGCGACCGCGCCGGTACGCCCACTCACGCCTCGTCCACGACGATCACCTCGTCGTCGTCGAGTGCCCGGAACGGCAGCCGCTGCTGCGCGAGATATTCCAGCGTCCGTGCGACGCCCGCGTCGGCCAGGGCCGAGTCCCCGGCGTGCGGGACGATCGCGTAGTCCACCCACCCCAGACCGTCCCAGCGGGCCGGAACCCCGCAGACGACGTCCGCCTCGCCGGGGTCGTCGGAGAATTCGAGACCGCGCAGGGACGGCGTCACCAGGCAGGCCCCCGCGCTGTACCCCGCGTAGGCCGTCCGGCCGGAACGGACCAGGTCCGTGAGGATCTCGTCCCCGCCGCACAGGGCGAGCCGCGTGCGCAGCACGAACGTGTTGCCGCCGCGCACCCACAGCGCCCCGAACCGCGACAGCGCGGCTCGCAGCGACTCGGGCGAGCCGACGTGGTCCCGCAGGTCCACCTCGGCGGGTTCGTATCCCAGTGCGCGCAACGGCGCCAGCTCGCTCGCCACCGCCGAGTCGCGGGCCCGGGGAGGCCACGCGTCGGCCGCGTTGGCGATCACCGCGATCGGGCACGGGCCTCGGGTGACCCCGAGCAGCAACCCGGGGTCCGCGCCGAACCGGTAGGACGACAGGAACAGCCGCACGGAGCTGCCGCTCAGATCACGAAGGCGAGGTTGTCCACGATCCGCCGGCCGACCGTCGTGTCGCCGCCGAGGGCGATCTCGTCGAGGCGTTCGAACGCGTGCACACGGCCGCCGGCGAGCCGCACGAACAGGCGCGAATCCATCGCGACGGTGCTCGTCGCCGGACCGGACAGGGCCGGCACGACCGCGGCCCGGCCGTCCACCTCGACGTGAACGGTGCGGGCGAGCGGGCCGCTCAGCTCGAACGTGATCCGTGACCCGGCGGGAGCCTTGCCGAGCTTGCCGACAGCGAATGCGAGGGCCCCGAAGATCTCCGCGGACGCGAGTTCGGCGCGCGCGCCGCCCTCGTCGCCGGGGACGCCGAGCGCGTCTCGGAGGTCGAGTTCGTGCATCCAGCAGTCGAAGATGCGGATCCGCATGAACCGGCCGTAGGTCGCCTGGCCGACCGGGGTCGTCGCCGGTGCCTCGAAGTCCGCCTGGGTCATGGCCGCGAGCTGCTCCCGGCGACGGGCGACGATCTCCCGGTAGCGGGCCAGGACCTCGTCGCCCGGCGTGCCGCGCAGGGACTCGATCCAGCGTTCGTTGAAGGCGCCGATCTCGTTGCGGACGTGGCCGAGGGCGTGCACGTCGATCGCGACGTGCGGCGTCTCGACGCCGGCGAGCATCGACTCGGTTCCGATCAGGTGCGCCGTGATGTCCTTGACGGTCCAGCCGGGCAGGGAGGTGGGCGTGTACCAGGTGTCCCCATGGACGTCGGCGAGCAGCCCGTCGATGGCGTCGAACTGCTCGAGGAGCAGCGTGCGGATCGGTTCGACCGGGAACTCCGGCGTCTCCTTCGTATCCGGCGCAGTGCTTCCGGGAGCCGGGGTGTTTCCGTGTGTCACAGTGCGTCCTCCGCTTCGAGACGGGCCAGACCGGCGCGGATCGCCGCGCCGGTGGCCTCCGGGTCGTGGGGTCGGCGCCGCAGCAGTCCTGCCGCAAGGCGCAGCTTGTCGCCGCGCCGTCGCGGCAGCACGTGCAGATGCGCGTGGAAGACGGTCTGGAAGGCGGACCGACCGTCGTTGAACACCAGGTTGGCACCGTCCGCGGCGAGGTCCGAGCGTTGCATGCCGCGGGCGATGCGCTGCCCGGCGCGGAACAATGCGGCGCCGTGCCCGGGATCGAGATCGTCGAGCCGGGGTGCGTGAACCCGCGGCACCACCAGGGTGTGGCCCCGGGCGATGGGCCGGATGTCGAGGAAGGCCAGCACGTCGTCGTCCTCGTACACGCGCACTGCCGGGCCGTCGCCGCGGACTATGGCGCAGAACACGCAGGAGTTCACCCGCTCACTGTAGGCGGGGCGTCCGATCGGCGGCGACTGCGGCGACGAGTTGCGGCAGGCCCACTGCCGCGGTGGTGCGCCAGACCTCGTCCATCTGATCGGACAGGCCGGTCTCCTCGGGGTTGACCTCCACGACGGGGATGCCGTGCCGGCGAGCCAGCGAGGGCAGGCCGGCCGCGGGGTACACGATCCCCGACGTGCCCACCACGAACACCAGGTCGGCGGCGAGGACGGACGCGGTGGCGGCCTCCCAGGGGCCGGTCGGCAGCGGCTCGCCGAACCACACGACGCCGGGCCGCACGTCGCCGCCGCACGCGCCGCAGTCCGGTGGGTCGAGGCGGGCGACCGGCTCGGTGGGGGCCTCCGGGGGATCGGCGGGCGTGCCGCAGTCGGCACACCGCGGCGAGAACAGGCTGCCGTGCAGGTGCGAGAGCACGGGACTGCCGGCGCGCTCGTGCAGGTCGTCGACGTTCTGGGTGACGATCGACAGTTCCACGGCCTGTCCCCAGTCGGCCAGCGCCCGATGGCCGTCGTTCGGCTGCACTCGCCGGACCAGGGCCACGCGCCACTGGTACCAGGCCCACACGGACGCGCGGTCGCGCTCCCATGCCTCGGGGGTCGCCAGGTCGGCCGGGTCGAAGTGTTCCCACAGACCGGTCTGTGCGTCGCGGAACGTGGGCACGCCGCTCTCGGCGGACATCCCGGCGCCCGTGAGCACGGCGATCCGTCGTGCACGCCGGGCCAGACGGAGGATCCGCGGAGGGGGAATGGTCATCGGTTCAGGGTAGGGGGCCGGGACCGGACTCGTCGGTCCCCTTCTCGTCGTGGAGGAGGACGGCGCCGCAGCGCGGGCACGGGGCCTCCGGTTCCTCGAGGAAGAAACCGCAGTCGGGACAGACGCGATGCATCCAGCAGACGGGGTCGCCGCCGGCGTCCGGCACATCGTTCATCGCGCACCCCGCATCCGTTCCGCGAGGACGGCGGCGCCGCTGTGCTCGACGTCCCGGGTCGCGGTGAGCAGGACGATCGACCGGCCGTCGGCCAGGGCGTCGACGCGCGCCAGCGCGGCCCGCGCGTCCGGGCCGTCCAATTCGGTCAGGTACCGGTCGCGGAACTCGGCGAACTGCGACGCGTCGTGCGAGTACCACTTGCGCAGTCCGGTCGACGGCGCCAGGTCCTTGGCCCAGTCGTCGTGGTGGAACGCGTCCTTGCGCAGGCCGCGCGGCCACAGCCGGTCGACGAACACCCGGAACGCCTCCTCGTCGCCCGGATGGTCGTAGACGCGCTCGACGACGACACTGCGACGTGCCATGGACTCGTGCCTCCTCCCTCACGGCCGATACGGCAGAATTGTGAAGTGAACTACCTCACATTCTGGCACCGACTCACTGTTCGGACTCGATTCAGACGAAACCGAACGGTTGCGCCCCCGACCTGGGCGCGGTACGTCTGACTGGGCTCATCGCCCATAGTGCACGGCCCGAGTCGGCCGCTCGTCGCACATGACCCGCCGCTCATCGCGGTGAGGTGCCGATTCAACGCAGGAGTCGAAAACTTTGGAAACCGAGGATATGGGTACGGGACGTGCGGTGACAGCGCGACCCACCGTCGGCGTCGTTCGGGAAACCAACGACGGCGAGCGGCGGGTCGCGCTGGTGCCGATGATCGTGCCGTCGTTGATCAAGAAAGGGCTCGACGTGGTCGTCGAGTCCGGGGCCGGGCTCGGTGCGCTGATCCCGGACGAGGCCTACGCCGAGGCCGGGGCGCGGATCGGGGATGCCTGGTCGGCGGACGTGGTGCTCAAGGTGGCGCCGCCGTCGGACGCGGAGGTCGCGCGGATGCGGTCGGGGCAGACCCTGATCGGGTTCCTCGCCCCCCGTAACGCCGAGAACCAGATCGGGGCGCTCACCGCGGCCGGGGTGCAGGCGTTCGCCGTCGAGTCGATCCCGCGGATCTCCCGTGCGCAGGTGATGGATGCGCTGTCGTCGCAGGCGAACGTCGCCGGGTACAAGGCGGTGCTGGTCGCCGCGTCGGAGTCCACCCGGTTCTTCCCGATGCTCACCACCGCGGCGGGCACGGTCAAGCCGGCGACGGTGCTGGTGCTCGGTGTCGGGGTGGCCGGGCTGCAGGCGCTGGCCACGGCCAAGCGCCTCGGTGGGCGCACCACCGGGTACGACGTGCGTCCGGAGGTGGCCGACCAGGTCCGCTCGGTCGGGGCGCAGTGGCTCGATCTCGGGATCGACGCGGCCGGGGAGGGCGGGTACGCCCGCGAGCTCACCGAGGACGAACGCGCGCAGCAGCAGGCGGCGCTCGAGGAGGCCATCAAGGGCTTCGACGTGGTGATCACCACCGCGCTGGTGCCGGGCCGGCCCGCACCGCGGCTGGTGACCGCCGCCGCCGTGGAGGGCATGAAGCCCGGTTCGGTGGTGGTGGATCTGGCCGGGGAGACCGGCGGCAACTGCGAGCTGACCGAACCGGGGCAGACCGTGGTCAAGCACGCGGTGACGATCTGCTCGCCGCTGAACCTGCCCGCGACCATGCCCGAGCACGCCTCGCAGCTGTATTCGAAGAACGTCGTGGCCCTGCTCGAGCTGATGCTCGACGAGAACGGCGGGCTCGCCCCGGACTTCTCCGACGAGATCCTCGCCGGCGCGTGCGTGACCCGCTCGAAGGAGAACGTCTAGATGTATACGGAACTGTTGGCGAACATCGCGATCCTGGTGCTGGCCGGGTTCGTGGGCTTCGCCGTGATTTCGAAGGTGCCCAACACGCTGCACACCCCGCTGATGTCGGGCACCAACGCCATCCACGGCATCGTGGTGCTCGGTGCGCTGGTGGTCTTCGGCCACCTGCCCGCCGGCGCGCCGTGGAGCATCAAGGTCATCCTGTTCGTGGCGCTGGTGTTCGGCACGCTCAACGTCGTCGGCGGCTTCGTCGTCACCGACCGCATGCTGGGCATGTTCAAACCCAAGAAGCCAGTGACACCGCAGACCGCGCCTGCGGTGGCGGAGAAGGGAGCCGACGCGAAATGAGCTACCTCGTCTCCGTCCTGTACATCGTCGCGTTCGCGATGTTCATCTACGGTCTGATGGGCCTGACCGGCCCGAAGACCGCGGTGCGCGGCAACTACATCGCCGCGGCCGGCATGTTCGTCGCGGTCGTCGCCGTGCTGATCGACATCCGCGAGACCGACAACTGGCTGTGGATCGTCGCCGGCCTGGCCGTGGGTGTGGTCCTGGGTGTGCCGCCGGCGCTGCGCACCAAGATGACCGCGATGCCGCAGCTGGTGGCGCTGTTCAACGGTGTCGGTGGCGGCACCGTCGCGCTGATCGCGTGGGCGGAGTTCCTCGACTCGGACGGGTTCACCACCCTCGCCGAGGAGCCCACGGTGCACGTGGTGGTCGGCTCGCTGTTCGCCGCGATCGTCGGCTCGGTCTCGTTCTGGGGTTCGCTGGTGGCGTTCGCCAAGCTGCAGGAGCTGCTGAACAAGAACCTCGAACGCCGCCTCGTCGGCGCGGCCAAGGCCTTCCAGCTGGCCAACATCGTGCTCGCGCTGGCCTCGATCGCGATCGCCGTGTACATCGGTCTCGCGGCCGATCCGGCCAACGATCCCACCTCGGCGCTGTGGATCGTGGCGCTGCTGGTCGTGGCCGGGCTGATGGGCCTGTTCGTGGTGCTGCCGATCGGCGGCGCCGACATGCCGGTGGTGATCTCGCTGCTCAACGCCCTGACCGGTCTGTCCGCGGCGGCCGCGGGTCTGGCGCTGAACAACCAGGCGATGATCGTCGCCGGCATGATCGTCGGCGCGTCGGGTTCGATCCTGACCAACCTGATGGCCAAGGCGATGAACCGGTCGATCCCGGCGATCGTGTTCGGCTCCTTCGGCGGCGACGGCGGCGCCGGCGCCGGCCCGGCCGGGGCGGGCGGCACCGTCAAGGCCACCTCCGCCTCGGACGCGGCGATCCAGATGGCCTACGCCAACCAGGTCATCGTGGTGCCCGGCTACGGCCTGGCCGTGGCGCAGGCGCAGCACGCGGTCAAGGAGATGGCGGCAATGCTCGAGGACAAGGGGGTGGAGGTCAAGTACGCCATCCACCCGGTCGCCGGCCGGATGCCCGGGCACATGAACGTCCTGCTCGCCGAGGCCGAGGTGCCCTACGAGGCGCTCAAGGAGATGGACGACATCAACGGCGAGTTCTCCCGCACCGACGTCACCATCGTCATCGGTGCCAACGACGTCACCAACCCCGCCGCCCGGCAGGATTCGTCCAGCCCGATCTACGGCATGCCCATCCTCAACGTCGACCAGTCCAAGTCGGTCATCGTGCTCAAGCGCTCGATGTCCTCCGGCTACGCCGGCATCGACAACCCGCTGTTCACCGCCGACCAGACCTCCATGCTGTTCGGCGACGCGAAGAAGATGGTCTCCGAGGTCACCGAGGAACTCAAGGCGCTGTAAGCAGTTCGGCGCGCCCGGGGCGTCCGCACGGAACACCGTGCGGACGCCCCGTTCGTGTGCGACCGTCGAAGGCGGCAGGCGGGCCGCGCCCGGCCCGTCGCACCGACGGAAAGGACGCGTCCCGTGACCGAGCACCCCGCGACCGAGCCTTCGGGGACCGAGCAGCCCCGGACCGGCACCGACAGGACCTACAAGGTCGGCTATTTCGTCGGCAGCCTGTCGTCCACCTCGATCAACCGGATCCTGGCGAAGACACTGATCCGGCTCGCGCCGTCCGATCTCGACTTCGTCGAGATCCCCATCCGGGACCTGCCGCTCTACAGCCCCGACTACGACGCGAACTACCCGCCCGAGGGGGCGGCGCTCAAGGACGCGATCGGCGCCGTCGATGCGGTGCTGTTCGTCTCACCCGAGTACAACCGGTCGATTCCCGGCGCCTTGAAGAACGCCATCGACTGGGCGTCGCGGCCGTGGGGGCAGAACTCGTTCGATCACATCCCGGCGGCCGTGATCGGCGCGTCCATCGGCGCGATCGGCACCGCCGTCGGGCAGCAGAGCCTGCGCGCCGTGCTGAGCTTCTGCAACGCCCGGCAGATGACGTCGCCGGAAGCGTACATCCACTACACGCCCGAGGTCTTCGGCGACGACGGCAGCGTGCACAACGCCGGCACCGAGGACTTCCTCCGCAACTACATGCGCGAGTTCCGCGACCACGTCGTGCGGGTGCTGACCGTGCTGCCGCGTTAGCCGACCGATTCGTCCACCCGCTCGAGCGCGCGCCGGCTCCGCTCACCGACGGAGCCGGCGAGGGCGGCGGCGGCGAGCACGCACGCCAGCGGCACCGTCATCGCCACGGTGAGCGAGGTCGCCTCCGACAGCCAGCCGATGGTGGCGGGGCCCGCCAGGAACCCGATGTATCCCATGCCGACGACGCGGGACATGTTGCGGCCCGGGGCGCGGGCATCGATGTTCCCGGCGGCGCTGAAGATCTGCGGGACGGCCCCGGACAGGCCCAGCCCGAACAACGCCCACCCGGCGAGCGTCACCGGCAGCCACGGGGAGGCGATGACGGTGCCCATCCCGGCCCCCGCCAGCAGCGTGCCGTACCGGACGACGGCGACGGCACCGACGCGGGCGCTGACCCGGTCCGCGACGAAGCGCCCGAGCGTCATCGTCGCGGAGAACGCCCCGAAGGCCAACGCCGCGACCGCGTCCGGGCTGCCCAGCTGTTCCTTGACCTGCAGGGCACTCCAGTCGTTGGCGACGCCCTCGCTGAGCATCAGCATGAACGCGAGCCCGCCGAGCAGCAGCACCCGCCGCGAGTATCCGCCGCGCGGGCCGGACCCGTGCCGGTGCTCGACCCGCGGCACCCGCACGAGGTGCGGCGCCGCGACCACGACGACGAGCATGCCGACGAGGCCGGCCCCGCCCAGGGCCACCGCCGGGGCGAGCCCGGCCGCCAGGGTGCCCGCCCCCACCAGCGACCCGGCCACCCCGCCCACCGAGAACAGCCCGTGGAACGCGGCCATGATCGGCCGCCGGTAGCGTTGCTCGACCGCGACGGCCTGCGAGTTCATCGACACGTCCAGCGCGCCGTTGGCGAACCCGAACACCGCGAGCGCGGCACCCAGCTGCCAGGCCGCGCCGGCCAGACCGGGGCCCACGGTCGCCGCCGCCAGCAGCACTGCCGCGGTGACGGTGGTGCGGTCGCTGCCGAACCGGTCGGCGAGCGGACCGGTGGCCTGCATCCCCGCGATCGCGCCCGCCGCGAGGACCAGCAGCAGGGAACCGAGCGTGGCGTGGTCGATGCCGACGCGCTGCTCGATCGCGGGGATGTGCACCACCCACATCGCGAGCAGGAACCCGTTGACGCCGAAGGTCGCGAACACGGCCGCGCGGGCACGGCGAAGATCGTGAGCGCTCACATGTCCCGACGCTACCGGCCCTCAGATGCCGGCGAGCAGTTCCGGCACCGGGTCGGTGAGGATCGCGCCGATCTCGGCCAGCGCCCGCGCGGCCTGCTCACCGTCGACGAGCCGATGGTCGAACGACAGCGACAGCGTCGTGACCTGCCGGACGGCGAGCTCGCCGTCCACCACCCACGGACGCGGGCCGATCGCACCGAGCGCGAGGATGGCGGTCTCCCCGGGATTGAGGATGGGGGTGCCGGTGTCGACCCCGAACACGCCCACGTTGGTGATCGACACCGTGCCGCCGGTCAGCTCCGCCGGGGTGGCCCGGCCCGAGCGGGCCGTCTCCGCCGCCCGGGCGACGGCGTCGGCGAGGTCCGGCAGCGACAGGCGGTCGGCGTCGTGGATCACCGGCACCATCAGTCCCGCGTCGGTGGCGGTCGCGATGCCCAGGTTGACGTAGTGACGGGTGACGATCTCCTGGTGCTCCTCGTCCCACGCCGCGTTGAGGACCGGTTGGTGCGCGAGCACCCGCAGCAGCGCCTTGGCCACCACGGTGAGCGGCGTGGGATGCCGCCCCTCGAAGGCCGCCGCGCCGCGGAGCCGGGAGACGAGCTCGACCGTCGCCGTGACGTCGCAGGTGAGGAACACGGTGACGTGCGGGGCGGTGAAGGCACTGCGCGCCACTGCGGCGGCGGTGCGTCTGCGGATCCCGTGGATCGGGGTGCGGGTCTCGCGCGGCGGTCCGGCTTCCGGCGGCTGCGTGTCGCGGGCCTCCGCGGCCCGGCGCACGTCGGGCACGGTGATCACCCCGCCCGCACCGGTGCCGGTCACTCCGGTGAGATCCACGCCGAGCTCCCGGGCCTCGCGGCGGGCGGACGGCTTGGCGTCCGGCCGGTGCCGCGCCCCGGCCGGCGCCTGCGGGGACGGCGCCGCCGCGGCGCGTGCCGCGCGCCTGCTCGCCGGGGCCGCGCCCGGACCGTAGCCGACGAGCACCTGCACGGGTCCGCCGCCGTCGCCCGCGCCGGGGAGAGTGAACCGGATCAGCGGATTCCCCACGGGCACGCTGTCGCCGGGTTCGGCGAGCAGTTCGGCGACCGTCCCGGCGTACGGGGACGGCAGTTCCACGGTCGCCTTGGCGGTCTCGACCTCCGCGATCACCTGGTTGAGCTCGACCCGGTCCCCGACGGCCACGGTCCACGACACCAGTTCCGCCTCGGTCAGGCCCTCACCGAGGTCCGGCAGCCGGAACACCTCGCTGTGCCCGCCCGCCACGTCGCCGCGCTCGCTCACGCTCTGCTCCATGTCCCGGTCCTCACGCCGCGAGGCTGCGGTCGACGGCGTCGAGGATGCGGTCCGGGTCGGGCAGGTGGTGCGCCTCGAGTTTCGCCGGGGGATAGGGGATGTCGAATCCGCCGACCCGCAGCACCGGCGCCTCGAGCTGGTAGAAGCAGCGTTCCGAGAGGCGGGCGGCGATCTCGGCGCCGATGCCGCAGAACAGCGGTGCCTCCTGCACCACGACCAGGCGTCCGGTGCGCCGCACCGACGCCTCGACGGTGTCGAAGTCGACGGGCGAGACGGACCGCAGATCGATCACCTCCACGGAATGCCCCTCGGTCTCGGCGATCTGCGCGGCCTGCAGGGCGGTCGCGACCATCGAGCCGAACGTCACGACGGTGACGTCCGTGCCCGCGCGGGTGACGCGGGCCCGGTCCAGCGGCAGCTCCGGCTCCGCGTCGAGATCGACCTCGGCGCGGTCCCAGTACCGGCGCTTGGGCTCGAGGAAGATCACCGGATCGTCGAGGGCGACGGCCTGCTGGATCATCGCGTAGGCGTCGGCCGGGTTGCTCGGGCTGACCACCCGCAGTCCGGCGGTGTGCGCGAAGTACGCCTCGGGTGACTCGGAATGGTGTTCGACCGCCCCGATCCCGCCGCCGTAGGGGATGCGGATGGTCAGCGGTGCGGTGACCCGCCCGGCGGTGCGGTAGTGGATCTTGGCGACCTGCGAGACGATCTGGTCGAACGCGGGGTAGACGAAGCCGTCGAACTGGATCTCGCACACCGGTCGGTAGCCGCGCAGCGCCATGCCGAAAGCCGTTCCCACGATCCCGGATTCGGCGAGGGGGGTGTCGATGACGCGGTTGTCGCCGAAGTCCTTCTGCAACGTGTCGGTGACGCGGAAGACTCCGCCGAGCCGGCCGACGTCCTCTCCCATGATCACCACCTTGCGGTCGTGTTCGAGGGCCCGGCGCAGTCCGGCGCCGAGGGCGGCGCCGAGGGCCAGGGTGGTGGTGGTCATGACAGCGCCTCCTCGTGGGTCGCGTTCTCGAAACCGGCGAGGTAGTCGCGGTAGCGGGTGCGTTCCTCGGCGATCGCCGGGTGGTCGGTGGCGTAGACGTGGTCGAACATGCTCAGCGGCTCCGGATCTCGGGCGCCGAGGGTGCCGGCGCGCAACCGGGCCGCGGCCTCGTCCGCGGTGGCGCCGACCTCGTCGAAGAACCCGGCATCGGCGTGGCCCTCGCGCTCGAGCAGCCGGTGGAGCCGGTCGATCGGATCCCGCATCCGCCACAGTTCGGCCTCGGCCGGGGTGCGGTAGCGGGTGGGGTCGTCGGAGGTGGTGTGCGGGCCCATCCGGTAGGTGACGGCCTCGACGAACGACGGGCCGCTGCCCTCCCGTGCGTGCCGGGTGGCCTGGCGGGTGACGGCCAGCACCGCGAGCGCGTCGTTGCCGTCGACCTGCACGGCCGGCATTCCGTACCCGGCGGCGCGCTGCGCGATCGGGACGGGACTGTGCGAGTGGACCGGGTTGCTGATCGCCCAGTGGTTGTTCTGGCAGAAGAAGACCACGCCCACACCCCATGCGACGGCGAAGCCGAGCGCCTCGGCGATGTCGCCCTGACTCGTCGCGCCGTCGCCGAAGTAGACGACGGTGGCGATCTCGGCGCCGTCGAAGTGGGCGCCCATCGCGTAGCCGGTGGCGTGCAGCCCCTGGGAGCCGACGACGATCGCGGGGTTGGTCATGTTCACGGCGGCCGGGTCCCAGCCGGAGTGGGCGCAGCCACGCCACAACCGGGTCATGTCGGCGGGGTCGACGCCGCGGCACCAGGCCACGCCGTGCTCGCGGTAGCTGGTGAAGACGTAGTCGTCGCGGTGCAGGGCGTGCGCGGAGCCGACCTGAGCGGCCTCCTGGCCGAGCAGTGGTGCCCACAGTCCGAGTTCGCCCTGCCGTTGCAGCGCGGTGGCCTCGGCGTCGAGGCGGCGGACGACGACCATGTCGCGGTACAGGGCCCGGAGTTCGTCGGGTCCGACGTCGGCGACGAGCGCGGAGTACTCGGGATTGTGGACCCGTCGACCGTCGGGCTGGATCAGCTGGATCGGGTAGGCAATCTTGTCGACCACCGTGCACCACCTCGCTATGGCGGGACCGGTCGCCCTCGTGAGGCGCCCCGGACAAACCTGTGTTGTACATCACATGATCCACGCGGGGTGCAGGTGCGCAATCGATCGTCGCGTGATTGTGCAGCAAGCACGGTTTCGGGGGGTCCGGCGCTGTCATACTGCGAAACATGACCAGTCTCGATGCCACCGACGCCCGGATGCTGCTCGAGCTCGCGCGCACCCCGCGGGCGACCGGGGTGGAGTTGTCCCAGCGTCTCGGGCTGTCCCGGAACACGGTGCAGGCACGGCTCGCGCGGTGGGATGCGGAGGGGGTTCTCGGCTCGTTCGAGCGCCGGGTGGATCCGCGGGCGCTCGGCTACCCGCTGGCCGCGTTCGTCGCGACCCGGGTCGATCAGCACCGGCTCGACGCCGTCGTCGCGGCCCTCGGGCAGATCCCGGAGGTCACCGAGGTGTACGGCATGACGGGGCAGACGGACCTGTCGGTGAAGGTGGTCGCGCGGGACGCCGACGATCTCTACCGGCTGGCCGGGCAGATCCTCGAGATCCCCGGTGTCGAGCGCACCAACATGGCGCTGGTGATGCGCGAACTGGTGGGTCCGCGCACGGCGCCGCTGCTCGAGCGGCTCGCGCAGCGCTGAGGCGCCTTCCGTGCAGCGCTGAGGCGCCTTCCGGGACCGAACCCGGAAGGCGCCTCGGCGTGCGGGCTAGAGGATTTCGTAGATCGTGGCGTTGGCGGTGCCCCCGCCCTCACACATGGTCTGCAGACCGTAGCGGCCGCCGGTGTGGCGCAGGTGGTGGATCAGGGTCGCGGCGAGACGACCGCCCGAGGCGCCGAGGGGGTGGCCGAGGGCGATCGCGCCGCCCAGGGGGTTCAGCTTCTCGCTCGGTGCGCCGGTCTCGCGCTGCCATGCGAGCGGCACGGAGGCGAAGGCCTCGTTGACCTCGAACGCGTCGATGTCGCCGAGCGAGAGTCCCGACCGCTTCAGCGCCAGGGCGGTGGCCGGGATCGGACCGGTGAGCATCTTGACCGGGTCGTCGCCGGTGACGACGGCGGTGTGCACGCGCGCGAGCGGCGTCAGCCCCAGAGCCTTCGCCTGCTCCGACGTGGTGATCAGCAGCCCGGAGGCGCCGTCGGAGATCTGCGACGCGTTGCCGGCGGTGACCACGCCGTTCTCCCGGAAGGGGGCCTTCAGGCCGGCGAGCTTGTCGACGGTGGAGCCGCGCCGGATGCCCTCGTCGGAGTCGATCACGGTGCCGTCCGCCAGCGTGTAGGGCGCGATCTCGTCCGCGAACCGGCCCTCGTCCTGGGCCCGGGCGGCACGCTCGTGCGAGCGGACGGAGTACTCGTCGAGTTCGGTGCGCGAGATGCCCCACTGCTCGGCGATGATCTCGGCCCCGACGCCCTGGTTGAAGCGGCCGTTGAAGCCGGGCGCGGTGAGCTCGTCGGCGTACCGTTCGCGCGCCGGGCCGCCCATCTGCCCGGTGCCTTCGGGCGCGGAGGAGCCGAGCGGGATCGCGGACATGATCTCCACGCCGCCGGCGACGACGAGGTCGGCCTGGCCGGAGATCACCGCGGCGGCCGCCGTCGAGACGGCCTGCTGGGACGATCCGCACTGCCGGTCGATGGTGAAGCCGGGCACCGACTCCGGCCAGCCCGCACCGAGCACCGCCATGCGGCCGATGTTCCCGGACTGCATGCCCACGGACTGCACGGTGCCCCAGTGCACGTCGTCGACGAGGCTCGGGTCGATGCCGGTGCGCTCGGCGAGGGTGCGCAGGACGTGGGCGGACAGCTCGACGGCGTGAACGCCGGACAGGCCGCCGCCCCGCTTGCCGATGGGGGTGCGGACGGCTTCGACGATGACTGCATCGCGCATCTTCGGATCACTCTCTGTCGGGGACGTGCGGATGCCCCGGAGTGTAATCCGGTAGATGAATATGATGCCAAGCGGATGCTTGGTGGGTGGGAACTACTCCGCCGGGGGCGTCACCAGTTGCGCGACCGCCTTCTTGATCTCCTTGGGGATCGCCACGGGACGTCGCGTGCGGGTGTCGACGTACACGTGCACGAACCGCCCGGTCGCAGCCGCCTGCAGACCCCCCTCGCCGTCCTCCCGGAAGATCGCCAGCGAATAGGTCACGCTGCTGGTTCCCAGCCGCTCCACCGCCAGGCCCACGCGCAGCCGGTCCGGGAACGACAGCTCCGCCAGATACCGGCACGACGTCTCCGCGACCACGCCGATCGCGTCCAGCTCCCGGATGTCGACCCCGGTCGTGGCCATCAGCCACCCGTTGACGGCCGAGTCGAAGTACGAGTAATAGGTGACGTTGTTGACGTGGCCGTAGTGGTCGTTGTCCGCCCACCGGGTCTGCATCGGCCACAGGACCGGAAACCGGGCGGGAACGGGTGGGTCGGCGGCGGGCGTCGTCGGCTGGCGGTTCGTCACCGTCCTGACGATAGTCCCACGCGGACGGCAAGTCCGACCATCAACGCCCAGAATGCCGATCCGATACCGAACATGCTCCAACCGGACGCCGCGACCAGGAACGTCACGACCGCTGCTTCGCGTTCCGGCGCGTCGCGCAGAGCCGAGGCCAGCGCCCCGCCGAGCGTCGCGAGCAGGGCCAACCCGGCCACCGCCTCCACCACACCGTCGGGCGCCGTCGCCACGACCGTCGCGAGCCCGGTCGAGCACACCGCCAGCGCCAGGTAGGACCAGCCCGCGCACCACGCGACCACCCATCGGCGCGCCGGGTCGGGCTCGGCCTCGGGCGCCGCCGCCAGCGCGGCGCTGATCGCGGCGAGATTGATCGCGTGCCCACCGGCCGTCGCTCCCGCGACGGTGCCGAGCCCCGTGACCGTCATCGCCGCCCGCCACGGCGTGGCGTAACCGAACGAGTCGAGCACGGCCGTGCCCGGGATGTTCTGCGACGCCATCGTCACGATGTAGAGGGGGAGGGCGATGCCGAGCAACGCCTGCCACGTCCACGCCGGGGCCGTGAGCTCGAGCGCCGGCACCAGCTCCCGCGCCGCCGGCGCGGTTCCCGAGCGCACCAGATGGATCGCGACGACCACGGCCGCGGCCCCGAACGCCCCCGGCACCGCCCAGCGTGGCCGCAGCCGCTGCAGCACCAGCCACGTCGCCACCACCGGCAGGATCGCGGCGGGCGCGTCCATCACGCCCTCGACCGGGGCGAGGCAGAGCGGCACGAGAATCCCGGCGAGCATGGCCTGCGCCAACGATGCGGGGATCGCCGCGATCAGCGCGCCGAGGCGCGGCCACAGCCCCGTCAGGACGATCGCGGCGCCCACGACGACGAACGCGCCCACCGCCGCCGGCCAGCCGCCCGCCACCACGCCGGTGCCCGCGAGCAGCGCGGCGCCCGGCGTGGACCACGCGAGCGTGATCGGCGTGCGGAACCGCCGTGCCAGCCACAGGATGCCGAGACCCTGGGTCAGGCAGAGCGCCGACAACCCCGAGGCCGCCTGCGACGGCGACGCCCCCACCGCCTGCAACCCCGTCAGCACCACCGCGAACGAACTGGTGAACCCGACGAGAGCGGTGACGACGCCCGCCCCGAGCGGCCGGGTGAGCGAGTCGGGACGACTGGGCGCGGGGGCATCGGACACGGGCGGCAATTCTGCCGCAGCGGACCGGCACCGCCCGCGCCGCCCGGCACCGCCCGCGCCGACGTGTCAGGATCGGGGGCATGGTTGCCGATCCCGTGCTGATGACCGTGGACGAGCTGGCCGGCCTCGTCGAGGCGGGCACGCCTCCGGTGCTGCTCGACGTGCGATGGTCGCTCGAGGACCCGGACGGCGAGGACCGCTACCGCGAAGGCCACATCCCCGGAGCGGTGTACGTCGACCTCGCCACCGAACTCGCCGACCGCGGATCCCCCGGCCGCGGCCGGCACCCGCTGCCCGACGTCGCCCGGCTGCAGGACCATGCCCGCCGGTGGGGGATCGACAACGGCGACACCGTCGTCGTCTACGACGACACCGGGGGCCTTGCCGCCGCCCGCGCCTGGTGGCTGCTGCGCTGGGCGGGTCTGAAGGACGTGCGCCTGCTCGACGGCGGGCTGCCGCTGTGGACGGCGACGGGCCGTGCTCTGGCGGCGGGCCCCGGCGAATTCGTCGAGTCCGGCTCGGTGACCCTGCGCGGCGGCTACCTGCCCACGGTCGACATCGACGAGGCCGGGCGATACCCCGCGCGGGGAACCCTGCTCGACGCGCGAGCCGCCGCGCGCTACCGCGGCGACGAGGAGCCGGTCGACCCGCGCGCCGGGCACATCCCCGGCGCGGTCAGCGCCCCCGCCACGGACAACCTCCGGGCGGACGGCACGTTCCGATCCGCCGAGGAACTCGCCGCACGATTCACCGCACTGTGCGGGGACCGTCCCGTCGCCGTGTACTGCGGGTCCGGGATCACCGCGACCCACGACATCGCGGCACTGGCCGTGGCGGGTATCGAGGCCGCGCTGTTCCCGGGGTCGTGGTCGCAGTGGTGCCAGGACCCGGCCCGGGAGGTCGCCACCGGGGCGTGAGGACCCGCGATCACCCCTGCGAGCGGGAGAACTCCGACGCGCGGCGCACCTGCTCGGGCGTCGGGGTCACCCCGGTGTACAGCGCGAACTGCTGCGCCGCCTGCAGGGCGATGACCTCGGCGCCGGTGATCACCGGCAGCCCGTGCGCGCGGGCCGCACGGATCAGTGGTGTCTCGGGGGGCATCGCCACGACGTCGAACACCGTCGACGCGGCGGCCACCGCGGCCGCGGGGAACGGCAGCTGCTCCGATTCGCGACCACCGGTCATCCCGACGGGGGTGGCGTTGACGAGCAGTCCCGGCGTGCGTCCGTCGAGCTCGGTGCGCCAGTCGAACCCGTACTGCCGAGCCAGGGCGGCTCCCGTCTCCTCGTTGCGGGCGATCACCGACACGTCGGTGAACCCGCTGTCGCGCAGGGCCGCCACGACGGCCTTGGCCATCCCGCCGCTGCCCGCGACGGCCGCCGGCATCCCCGGGTCGACCTCGTGCTCGCGGAGCAGGTCCGCCACCGCCTGGTAGTCGGTGTTGTAGGCGTGCAGCACGCCGTCCTCGTTGACGATCGTGTTGACCGACTCGATGGCGCGCGCCGAGTCGTGCAGCTCGTCGATCAGCGGAATCACGGCCTCCTTGAACGGCATCGACACCCCGCACCCCCGGATGCCGAGGCCGCGGATCCCTGCCACGGCCGACGGCAGGTCGGTGGTGGTGAACGCCTTGTACACGTAGTCGAGGCCGAGCTCGTCGTAGAGGTAGTTGTGGAAGCGGGTGCCGATGTTGCTCGGCCGTCCCGACAGCGAGATGCACAGACGGGTGTCCTTGGTGATGCGCGAGAGCATGCGTGCCACGCTAGTTCCCGTCGCGAGGACGCGGGGCACGGCGCTTTCAGCACGCGGCGATCGTCGCCGCCAGCGCCTCCCGGTCGGCCGCCGTGATCGGCAGCCCGTACCGCACCGCCACCGACAGGTACTTGCCCGCGAACCAGCAGCGGTACGCCACCGCGGGCGGCAGCCACTCGGCCGGGGTGTGATCGCGCTTGTCCTGATTCGCCGGCCCGTCCACCGCGATCAGGTTGAAGGCGACGTCGTTGGCGAACTGCCGGCGCCGCTCGACCGGCCACTCCGCCGCACCGAGGTCCCACGCCGCCGCCAGGGGATAGATGTGGTCGATCTGCACGGCCCGGCCCTCGGCGCGACGGAACTCGAGCCGGGCACCGGTGTAGGGGTCGGACAGCGTGCCCGACAGCACGATGCAGTCGCCGGTGCCGGGCCGGAACGCCACGTCGCGCAGATCCCGGGCGAGCACGTTGTTGCGGGTGTCGCACCCGTCGCGCCCACCCGGGCCCGGATGATCGTCCGACCACGCCTCCCCGAACACACATCCCTCGCCCGGCCCGCACCCGCGCTCGTACCCCGGCACCTGCGGCCGGTGCGGCACCACCGCCGCCCGCGCCAAGAGTTGTTCGAGCGCGCCGCGTGCGGGGCTGCCCGGTGCCGGTGGCGCGTTCGACTCGATCCGGTCCCACCCCCACGACACGGCGATCGCGACCGCCACCACCAGCCCCCAGAAAACTGCGCCCCCTCGCACGCGGACATTCTCACCGATCGCCCCGACAGCGCCGGCGCCGGCGCCGGCTCAGCCGTCGGTCGTCAACGGAAACCGGACCGCGTGGATGGATTCGATGGTGCGGCCGTCGTGCCCGACGATCCACGACCCGCCGTGCTGCTTGCACTCGGCGACCCGGTCGAACACGGTCAGCAGGAAGAACACCGCCTGCTCCGCGGTCGTGGTGGCGGCGAGCCGATGGGACTCACCGTGTTTCGTTCCGTCGAGCCACACGCCGCACTGTCCGTCGAGTCGCATCGCGGTGACGTGCTCGGAGTCGACGAACGCGTACTTGACCTGCTCCCACGGGGTGTGGGCGCTGTAGGTCTGCTCGAGGACCTGGATCATGATCGACATCGCAGTCTCCTGGTGGGTGCACCTGCAGCCCAGTGTCCTCCGGGGGCCCGGCCCGATCCAGGGTCGATCGTCCCCGGCGCACGCCCGCTCGTCCCGCGCCCCGGCCTGCGCCGGCGGTGTCGGGCACGACTGGCACCATGGTGGGCATGCTGCACGGGTTGTGGTCACCGGGGGCGGGCCTGATGCTGTGGCGCGACGACGAGCACCCGGCCGACGACACACCGGCTGTCCTGCGCCGATGGATCGACCGCCCGTTCCGGCACCGCGTCGAACTGCGACTGCCCGGCGACGACGCACCGCGGCCGCTCCCCGCGGTGGCGATCGCGCCTGCCGACGCCGCGGAGCTGCTGCTGGCGTTGCCCCGGCACGCCGAGACGGTGGCCGGGGACCTGCGGTACCTCGCCCACGTCGCCCGCGGCATCGAGCGGTGGGCACAGGCCGGGCGGGTGGCCCCGGAACTGCACCGCGCCGACGGGCAGTGGTGGGCGCGGTGGCGCCTGCTCGGCGGCGACCGGATCCGAGCCTGGACGGCCGAGCTGTCCGCCGCGATGCCGCCGGTGCAGCGGCAGGCCGGGCGGCCCGCGGCGCTGCTCGACGACCTCGTCACCGAACTCACCGATCCGATCACCCGGTCCCTGATCGGCAACGTCGGTACTTCCCTGCACCCGTTGATCGCGGCCCTGGCCGAGGGGCAACCGCACCACAGTGGCACCCAGCGCATGGCCGACGCACTGGACGAATGGCGGTCCTCGCTCGCCGGAAACGAGCCCGACCTGGTGCTGCGACTCGTCGAGCCGGAAGACGACGAGGACGAGGCCATCGGCGCCGACACCCTGTGGCGGCTCGAGGTGTGTCTGCGCTCGGAGGGACAGGCACCGGCGCCGGTGCCGGTGGACGGCTCCGACGCGCAGCTGCTGCAGATCGGGATCCGCAAGCTCGGCGCCGCCCTGAAGGCGTATCCGCGGTTGCAGGACGTGCCGCGCGACCCGGACAGCCTCGACCTGTTGCTGCCGACCGGGGTGGTGACAGATCTGGTGGAGCACGGCGGCCGCGCACTGGCGGACGCCGGCGTGGCGCTGCTGCTGCCCCGCGCCTGGGCGCGGCTCGAGCCGTCGCTGCGGCTGCAGGTGTCCTCGCCGGTGGCGCCCGTCGCCGCCGAGGACGACACCGTCGGCATGAACGCGCTCGTCTCGTTCGAGTGGCAGCTCGCCGTGGGCGACATGCTGCTCACCCCCGCCGAGATGGAACGGCTGATCGCGGCCAACAGCGACCTGGTCAAGCTGCGCGGCAAGTGGGTGCAGGCGGATCCGCTCGCGCTCGCCCGGGCCGCCCGCTACGTCGCCGGCCAGGGCGCGACGGACGCGACGCTGGCGACGTTGTTCGGCCGGTTCACCGGCGACGAGCCACCACCGGTGGAGGTCACCGACGTCGCCGCGACCGGCTGGGTCGCGACCCTGCTCGACGGGCAGGTCCGGCCCGAGGCGGTGCCGTCCCCGCCCGGCCTGCATGCGACCCTGCGCCCGTACCAGCAGCGCGGCCTCGAGTGGCTGGCGTTCATGAGCGGCCTCGGGCTCGGCGCCGTGCTGGCCGACGACATGGGTCTCGGCAAGACCGTGCAGGTGCTCGCGCTGCTCGCCCACGAACGGGCCGGCGACGTCGCCACCGATCCGACGCTGCTGGTGTGCCCGATGTCGGTGGTGGGCAACTGGCAGCGCGAGGCCCAGCGGTTCGTGCCGGGCCTGCGCGTGCACGTCCACCACGGCCCGGCGCGGCTGCGCGACGCCGCCCTGGCCGCGGCGGTCGCCGACAGCGACCTGGTGATCACGACGTACGCGCTCGTCGCGCGGGACGTGACGCAGTTGCGGTCGCTGCGGTGGGGCCGGGTGGTGCTCGACGAGGCCCAGCACGTGAAGAATGCCGCGACCGCGCAGTCCCGCGCGACGCGGGCGGTCCCCGCGCGGCACCGCATCGCGCTCACCGGCACCCCCGTCGAGAACCGGCTCGAGGAGCTGCGCTCGATCCTCGACTTCGCCAATCCCCGCCTGCTCGGTTCGCCGGCGACGTTCCGCGCCCGGTTCGCCGTTCCGATCGAGCGGGAACGCGACGCGGCGGCCGCCGCGCGGTTGCGGGCGCTCACGTCGCCGTTCGTGCTGCGCCGCGTCAAGACCGACCCGTCGGTGATCTCGGATCTGCCGGAGAAGTTCGAGCAGACGGTGCGGGCCAATCTCACCGCCGAGCAGGCGGCGCTGTACCGGGCGGTGGTCGACGAGATGATGCGGCAGATCCGGGACAAGGAGGGGATGGCCCGCAAGGGCGCGGTGCTCGCCGCGCTGACCCGGCTCAAACAGGTGTGCAACCATCCGGCGCACTACCTGGGCGACGGCTCCGGGGTGCTGCGCCGCGGCCGGCACCGGTCGGGCAAGCTCGGGCTGGTGGAGGACATCGTCGAGTCGATCCTCGCCGACGGCGAGAAGGCCCTGCTGTTCACGCAGTTCCGGGAGTTCGGCGACCTGATCGCGCCGTATCTGGCCGAGCGCTTCGGCACCACGGTGCCGTTCCTGCACGGCGGCGTGTCCAAGGGCCGGCGCGATGCGATGGTCGCCGCGTTCCAGGGCGACGACGGTCCGCCGATGATGCTGCTCTCGCTCAAGGCCGGCGGTACCGGTTTGAACCTGACGGCCGCGAATCACGTGGTGCACCTGGATCGTTGGTGGAACCCGGCGGTGGAGAACCAGGCCACCGACCGGGCGTTCCGCATCGGCCAGCGCCGCGACGTGCAGGTCCGCAAGCTCGTGTGCGTCGGCACCCTGGAGGAGCGGATCGACGAGATGATCTCGGGGAAGCAGGAATTGGCGGAGCTCGCCGTGGGAGCCGGCGAGAACTGGATCACCGAGCTGTCCACCGAGCAACTGCACTCGCTGCTGTCCCTGGGCGACGAGGCGGTGGGCGAATGAGCCCGGCGGGCGGGTTCGATCGCTACGGCAAGCGCCGGCGGGTCGTCGGCGGCATCGAGGCGCGGACCAAACGCGGCTCGATCGGACGCACCTGGTGGTCGAAGGAGCTGGTTGCGGCGATGGAGCAGGTCGCCGACAAGGGCCGGCTCGCGCGGGGCCGGACCTATGCCCGGTCGGGTCAGGTGGTCTCGATGCGGCTCGAGCCCGGCGCGGCGGTGGGGGAGGTGCAGGGCAGCCAGCTGCGCCCGTTCACCTCGACGGTGACCATCCGCACCCTCGACGAGGACGCGGTCGCGGACCTGATCGACCGGGTGCGGTCCGCGCCGGGCATGCTGGTCCGGCTCGCGGGGGGTGCGCTGCCGGAGGAGCTGGGTCCGCTGCTGCTCCCGCGGCGTGCCGGTGAGCTGGACTTCGATTGCACCTGCCCGGACGACGGGTGGCCGTGCAAGCACGCGGCGGCGGTGGCCTACCTGCTGGCCGAGCACGTCGACGAGCAGCCGCTGGCGGTGCTCACCCTGCGCGGGGTCGACCTGAGCACGGTGATCGGTGGGGTGGACGAGGCCGAGGCCGGCGACGAGGATTTCTACGGGAACGAGATCCGGTTGCCGGATCTGCCGGCCGAGCCGTACCGGCCCGCGCCCGAGGATCTCGATCCGACGCTGCTGCGCCGGGCGCTGCGGGCGGGCGGCACGGACGAGTCGGTCGTCCTCCGCGGCACGTCGGACCTCGAGGAGATGTACCGGCGGCTGCGATAGGCCGCTCCGCGGCCCGTGCGTCCTTTGGGCGGCTGGGGCAGCCCAAAGGAGACACCGGCGGCGAAGCCGCCTATGGACATACATGGACTTCCAACTATAGGATGAGCACACATTGCTGGGGGTGCCGCCCGCTGCCCCCGATCATCCCACCGAAACACCAGAATTCGACCAGTTAGGACGGATCCGGACATGAGCATTCGAGAACTCACCCACTTCGTCGGGGGCAAGCACATCCCCGGCGCCTCCGACCGGTTCGCCGACGTCTTCGACCCCAACACCGGTGAGGTGCAGGCCCGCGTTCCCCTCGCCGACGTCGCCGAGACCGAGGCCGTCATCGCGAACGCCGTCGAGGCGCAGAAGGAATGGGCGGCGTTCAACCCGCAGAAGCGCGCCCGGGTGCTGATGAAGTTCCTGCAGCTCGTGCAGGACGACATGGAGAACCTGGCCCGGTTGCTGTCCTCCGAGCACGGCAAGACCGTCGCCGACGCCAAGGGCGACATCCAGCGCGGCCTCGAGGTGATCGAGTTCGCCACCGGCATCCCGCACCTGCTCAAGGGCGAGTTCACCGACTCCGCCGGCACCGGCATCGACGTCTACTCGATGCGCCAGCCGCTCGGCGTCGTCGCCGGCATCACCCCGTTCAACTTCCCCGCGATGATCCCGCTGTGGAAGGCCGGCCCGGCCATCGCGTGCGGAAACGCGTTCGTGCTCAAGCCTTCCGAGCGCGACCCGTCCGTGCCGCTGCGCCTGGCCGAGCTGTTCATCGAGGCCGGGCTGCCCGCCGGCGTGTTCAACGTCGTCAACGGCGACAAGACCGTCGTCGACGTGCTGCTCACCGACGAGCGCATCAAGGCCGTCGGCTTCGTCGGCTCCACCCCGATCGCCCAGTACATCTACGAGACCGCCGCCGCCCACGGCAAGCGCGCCCAGTGCTTCGGCGGCGCCAAGAACCACGCGATCGTCATGCCCGACGCCGACATGGACCAGGTGGCGGACGCCCTCGTCGGCGCCGGCTACGGCTCCGCCGGTGAGCGCTGCATGGCGATCTCCGTCGCCGTGCCGGTCGGCGAGGAGGCCGCCGATGCGCTCGTCGCCAAGCTCACCGAACGCGTCGGAAAGCTGAAGGTCGGCCGCAGTGACGACCCGAACGCCGACTTCGGCCCGCTGGTCACCGCCGAGGCGCGCCAGCGGGTGCACGACTACATCCAGTCCGGCATCGACGAGGGCGCGCAGCTCGTCGTCGACGGGCGCGACTTCGTGCTCGAGGGCCACGAGAACGGCTTCTTCTCCGGCGCCACCCTGTTCGACAACGTCACCCCCGAGATGAAGATCTACCGCGAGGAGATCTTCGGCCCCGTCGTGATCGTCGTCCGCGCGCACGACTACGAGGAGGCCCTGCGACTGCCCTCGGAGCACGAGTACGGCAACGGCGTGGCGATCTTCACCCGCGACGGCGACACCGCCCGCGACTTCACCAACCGTGTCAACGTCGGCATGGTCGGCGTGAACGTGCCCATCCCGGTGCCGATCGCGTACCACACCTTCGGCGGCTGGAAGCGGTCCGGCTTCGGCGACCTCAACCAGCACGGACCGGACTCGATCCGCTTCTACACCAAGACCAAGACGGTCACCCAGCGCTGGTTCTCCGGCGTCAAGGAGCACGCGGATCACTTCGTCATCCCGACGATGGACTAGGCAGAGGTAGCAGATGTTCACCCTCACCGACGACGACCGGGCGATCCGCGACACCGCCCGCGACTTCGCCGCCGAGTTCCTCGCCCCGAACGCGGTCGAATGGGACCAGAACAAGCACTTCCCGGTCGACGTCCTGCGCAAGGCCGCGGCGCTCGGCATGGGCGGCATCTACGTCCGCGAGGACGTCGGCGGGTCGGGCCTGCGCCGTCTCGACTCCGTCCGGATCTTCGAGGAACTCGCCAAGGGCTGCCCGTCGATCGCCGCGTACATCTCCATCCACAACATGGTCACGTGGATGATCGACCGGTTCGGCAACGACGAGCAGCGCCGCCGCTGGGTCCCCGGACTGTGCACGATGGACCAGCTCGCCAGCTACTGCCTGACCGAGCCCGGCGCCGGCTCCGACGCGGCGGCCCTGAGCACCAGGGCCGTCCGCGACGGCGACGAGTACGTCCTGACCGGCGGTAAGCAGTTCATCTCCGGCGCCGGAACGTCGGACGTGTACGTGGTGATGGCCCGCACCGGTGAGCCCGGCCCGCGCGGCATCTCCGCGATCATCGTCCCGAAGGACACCCCCGGGCTGTCCTTCGGTGCCAACGAGAAGAAGATGGGCTGGAACGCCCAGCCCACCCGTCAGGTGATCTTCGACGGCGCCCGCGTGCCCGCCGAGAACCTTCTCGGCGAGGAGGGCAGCGGCTTCCGTATCGCCATGCACGGGCTCAACGGCGGCCGGCTCAACATCGCCGCGTGCTCGGTCGGTGGCGCCCAGGCCGCGCTCGACAAGACCGTCGGATATCTCGCCGAGCGCAAGGCGTTCGGCGAGCGGCTGCTCGACTCGCAGGCCCTGCAGTTCCGGCTCGCCGACATGCGCACCGGCATCGAAGCCTCCCGCACGCTGCTCTGGCGCGCCGCCGACGCCCTCGACCGGGGTGCCGACGACGTCGTCGAGCTGTGCGCGATGGCGAAGCGGTTCGCCACCGACGCCTGCTTCGACGTCGCCAACGACGCGCTGCAACTGCACGGTGGTTACGGCTATCTTGCCGAGTACGGACTCGAGAAGATCGTGCGGGATCTGCGCGTACACCAGATCCTCGAAGGAACCAACGAGATCATGCGGGTGGTCGTCGCGCGCAGCGTGGTGGCCGCGGCGCAGAACGGAGCGAAATGACCGAGACGGAAGACGTCCTCGTCCGGGTCTCCGGCGGCATCGGCCGGATCACCCTCAACCGGCCCAAGGCCATCAACGCCCTGAACTACGACATGGTGAAGGCGATGGCCGCCGCGCTCGACGAGTGGGCCGGGGACGACTCGGTCCGCGCGGTCGTCGTGGACGGGGCGGGGGAGCGCGGCCTGTGCGCCGGCGGCGACATCGTCTCGATCTACCACGACGCCCGCGACGGCGGCACCGGCTCGCAGGACTTCTGGCGCGACGAGTACATCCTCAACGCCGCCATCGGCCGCTACCCGAAGCCGTACGTCGCGATCATGGACGGCATCGTCATGGGCGGCGGCGTCGGGATCGCCGCCCACGGCAACGTCCGGATCGTCACCGAACGCTCCACGATCGCGATGCCCGAGGTGGGCATCGGCTTCGTCCCCGACGTGGGCGGCACCTGGCTGCTCTCGCGCGCCCCGGGCGAGCTCGGCACCCACCTCGCGCTGACCACCGGTCGCATGAAGGCCGGCGACGCCATAGCCCTCGGTTTCGCCGACCATTTCGTGCCGTCCGAGGCGCTCGACAAATTCGTCGCCGCCCTCGAATCCGGCACGGTCGACGAGGCGCTCGCCGAATTCGCCCGACCGGCCCCGGAGTCGCCGCTGCTCGCGCAGCGCTCCTGGATCGACGCCGCCTACTCCGCGCCGACCGTCGAGGAGATCGTCGCCCGCCTGCAGGCCGCCGAGGAGCCCGAGGCCCGCGCGGCCGCCGAGCAGATCCTCGGCAAGTCGCCCGTCGCGCTGAAGGCGACCCTGCGCTCGGTGCGGCACGCCCGCGAACTCGGCAGCCTCGAAGAGGTGCTGAACGAGGAGTACCGGGTCTCGCTGGCGTCACTGCGCTCGCACGATCTCGTCGAGGGCATCCGCGCGCAGGTGGTCGACAAGGACCGCAACCCGGCGTGGTCGCCGGCGACCCTCGCCGACGTCACCGACGCCGACGTCGACGCGTACTTCCAGCCCCTCGGCGAGCTCGAACTCGGCCTCGCCGCACCCGAGAAGGAAACCGCCTGACATGAGCACTCTGCCGAACGTCGCCTTCCTCGGTCTCGGCCACATGGGCGGGCCGATGGCCGCGAACCTCGTCAAGGCCGGCTACCCGGTCACCGGCTACGACCCGGTGCCCGCGGCCCAGGAACAGGGCCGCGCCGACGGCCTCACGATCGTCGAGTCCGCGACCGACGCGGTCCGCGACGCCGACGTCGTGATCACCATGCTGCCCAACGGTGCCCTCGTGCTGAAGCTGTACGACGAGGTCCTGCCGGCCGCTCGGCCGAACACCCTGTTCGTCGACAGCTCCACCATCGACGTCGCCGACGCCCGCGCCGCCCACGAGGAGGCGGTGCAGGCCGGGCACCGCGCGATCGACGCGCCCGTCTCCGGCGGTGTCGCGGGCGCCGCCGCCGGCACCCTGGCCTTCATGGTCGGCGGGTCGGAGGAGGACTTCGAGGCCGCGAAGCCGCTGCTCGAGGTCATGGGCCGCAAGGTCGTGCACTGCGGCGGGTCCGGCGTCGGCCAGGCCGCCAAGATCTGCAACAACATGATCCTCGGCGTGTCGATGATCGCGATCAGCGAGGCCTTCGTCCTCGGTGAGAAGCTCGGCCTGACCAACCAGGCCCTCTTCGACGTCGCGTCCAACGCCTCCGGCCAGTGCTGGGCGCTGACCAGCAACTGCCCGGTGCCCGGCCCGGTGCCCACCACCCCCGCCAACAACGACTACCAGCCCGGGTTCGCCGCCGCGCTCATGGACAAGGACCTCGGCCTGGCCGCGAATGCGTTGCGCACCAACAACGTCGACGCCGAACTGGGTCTGCGGGCCGCGGAGATCTACCACCGGTTCAACACCTCGGGTGGCGGCGGGCTGGACTTCTCGGCCATCATCACCGAGATCCGCAACCGCTCGACAGAACAGGAAACCCAGTGACGGACTTCGAGACGATCCTGCTCGACCGCAAGGACCGCGTCGGCATCATCACGCTCAACCGGCCCAAGGCGCTCAACGCCCTCAACAGCCAGCTGATGCGCGAGGTGGTGACGGCCGTCGAGGAACTCGACGCCGACGCCGGCATCGGTGCGATCCTGCTCACCGGATCCGAGAAGGCGTTCGCCGCGGGCGCGGACATCAAGGAGATGGCGCCGAAGACGTTCTCCGAGGTGTACGCGGAAGATCTGTTCTCCCAGTGGGATCGGCTCTCGTCGATCCGGAAGCCGATCGTCGCCGCCGTCTCCGGGTACGCCCTCGGCGGCGGCTGCGAACTGGCGATGCTGTGCGACTTCATCATCGCCTCGGACACCGCCAAGTTCGGCCAGCCCGAGATCAAGCTCGGCGTCATCCCCGGCATCGGCGGCTCGCAGCGGCTCACCCGCGCCGTGGGCAAGGCCAAGGCGATGGACATGTGCCTGACCGGCCGGAACATGGACGCCGAGGAGGCCGAGCGGGCGGGCCTGGTGTCGCGCGTCGTGCCGGCCGCGGAACTGTTCGACGTGGCGCTCGAGGCCGCGACCACGATCGCGTCGATGTCGCTGCCCGTCGCGATGATGGCCAAGGAAGCGGTGAACCGGTCCTTCGAGACCACCCTCGCCGAGGGCGTGAAGTTCGAACGCCGGGTGTTCCACTCGACGTTCGCCACCGCCGACCAGAAGGAAGGCATGGCCGCGTTCGTCGAGAAGCGTGCACCGAAGTTCGAGCACGCCTGATCGTCCGAAACACACCGGGGCCGTTCCGCACTCGTGCGGAACGGCCCCGGTGTGTTTCACCAGCGGCTGGGCTCGCCGCCGGTGTCGAAGTCGCCGGCGTCGTGGCGCAGGCCCGCCAGGATGCGCAGCAGCGTCTCGAGCTGATCGTCGGGCACGCCGGGGCGCGCGAACACCTCGGCGTTGAGCTTCTCGGTGGTCGCGACGGCCAGCGCGCGTCCCTCGTCGGTCAGTTCCACCAACGTCGCGCGACGGTCGCTCGGGTGCGGGGTGCGGCGCACCAGACCGGCGGTCTCGAGCCGGTCGACGGCGTTCGTGACGCTGGTCGGGTGGACCTGCAGGCGGGCGCTGGCCTTCGCCATCGGCAGCGCCCCGGTCCGGGTGAAATGCAGCAGCGTCAGCAGCTCGTACCGGGCGAAGGTGAGCCCGAACGGTTTGAGGACCTCCTCGACCCGCGCCATCATGATCTGCTGCGCGCGCATCACCGAGGTCACCGCGGCCATGCCGTCCGCGACCTCGCCCCAGCCGTGGGCCGTCCACTGGCGGTGGGCCTCGGCGATCGGATCGAGCGGTAGCGGTGCGGGCATACGTCGATCATCCCACGTGGTGCCGCGTGGAGGTGACGCGGACACAGCTTCCGCGCCCCGCGCGGCCGGCCGCCGAGGGTGAACGACACGCAACGGCCGGAACAACGTCGCATGAACCCGCGAGGACATCCAAATGTGGCCGCCCGCCGCTCGATTCGCGACGGCTAGAGTGCGCGCGTGCACATCCTGTTCGTCTGCAGCGGCAACGTCTGCCGGTCCGTGATCGCGGAGCGGCTGACGCGGGCGTACGCGTGCGAGTCCGGGTGGGCCGACCTGACCGCCGAGAGCGCCGGCACCCGGGCCCTCGTCGGGTATCCCGTCGAGCCGCGGGCGGCCGCGGTCATCGCCGGACTCGGTGCGGATGCGAGCGATTTCCGCGCCCGCCGGGTGACCGCCGCGATGGTCGACGGCGCCGACCTGGTCCTGACCATGAGCGAGGAGCAGCGCGACCGCGTGTCCGGCCTGGTCGCCGGCGCCGCGGCGAAGTCGTTCACCCTCACCGAGGCGCACCGCATCGCGACCGTCACCGGCGCGGCGACGGTCGCGCGGCTCGATGCCTGCCGGGATCCGAGCGGCGCGGCCCGGACCCCGAACATTCCCGACCCGATCGGCCTGTCCGCGCCGGTGTTCGTCGAGACCGGGGACCTGATCGCCGCGGCGCTGTTCCCGCTGCTCGACGTCCTCGCGGGCGCGGCGGTCGCCGTCGGTCAGCGGCAGGCGTAGTCCCCGAATCGTTCGTCCACCTCGGCCGCGCTCAACCCGAAGTCCTCGAGCCGGTAGCGGTGCGCCGGCCGGCGATCCCCGCTGCGGCTCTCGGCGTGCAGCGCGGCCATCGCCTGCTCGGCGCCGGCGGTGAGCCGGATGCCGAGCCGGTCGTAGACCGCGCCCACCGTGCCGAGGGGATCGGCGACGAAGTCGCGGTAGTCCACGTCGACGAACCGGTCCGGGTCGTGCCGGCGCCGGGCCGCCTCGAAGGTGTCGAACCCGCGCGCCCACAGCTCGAGCTGGCTGCGCCCGATGCGCTCGCCGCGGAAGGTGTGCGACCAGCCGTCGGTGGCGTGCGCGGCCAGGCTGCACACCGACGGGATCACGGTGCGCGGGTCGCGGTGGGTGACGACGATCAGCGCGTCGGGGTAGACGGTGAGCAGTTCGTCGAGGGCGAACAGGTGGCTCGGGTTCTTCAGGACCCAGCGCTTGTCGGCGTCCGGCAGCCCGATCAGCTGCAGGTTCCTGCGGTGCCGGGCGTACGCGCCGGTCCAGTCCTGCTGCGCGAGCCACCGCGAGTAGGTGGGCAGATGCGCGAGGCATTCGTACGACACCGACCGGAAGGACTGTCGCAGCAGCTGCCAGCACTCCTCGACCTCGCCCGCGGACATGTAGTGCACGCCCATGAACTCGGGGTGCTCGACGTGATGCTGCGCGAATCCCGCTTCGAGCGCGGCGAACGCCGGGTTCTGGGGCCACGTCTCGCGCGGGGGCCGGGGCTGCGGCATCTCCGTCAGCCACATCTCGAGTCCCTGGTGGGCGGGGTCGGCGGTGAGCAGGCGGTGCAGGGCGGTGGTGCCGGTGCGGGGCAGCCCGGTGACGAAGATCGGGCGCTCGATCGTCACGTCGGCGTGTTCGGGGTGGGCACGCCAGGCCGCCTCGCTCAGCAGGCGGGCGACGAGGGCGCCGCGCAGGAACACCCGCGACATCTTGCTGCCCAGCGGGGTGAGCTGCTCGTCGCGCGCATACGAGTCGAGCAGGACGCCGAGGGCGTCGGTGTAGTCGTCGTCGCCGAAGTCGGTCAGGCCGGTCAGCCGGGTCGCGGAGGCGTGCAGGTCCTCGACGGTGCCGACGCTGGTGCGCTCGGTCATGGATCTCCGATCCCCGTGCGCGGTTTCGGTAGCAGTGGCTACCGAAACCGCGCACGGCTTCAGTGGTGGTATTCGCCGCAGTTCACGTCCAGGCACTGGCCGGTGACGGCCCGGGCCAGGGGGGAGGCGAGGAAGATCACGGTGTCGGCCACCTCCTCGGTGGTGGGCAGACGCCCGAGATCGGTGCCGGCCGCGGTGTGCTGATAGATCTGCTCGACGGTGGTGCCGTACTTGTCCGCCTGGTGCTCGAAGTAGCCCTTCAGCGTCTCACCCCAGATATAACCGGGGGCAACGGAATTGACGCGGATGCCCTGGGGGCCCAGTTCGGTGGCGAGGGACTGCGACATCGCCAGCAGGGCGGACTTGGCGAGCTTGTAACTGCCGTAGCGCTCCTGTGAATGCCGCAGCACCATCGAATTGATGTTCACCACCGAGCCCTTCGTCCCGGCCAGGGCCTCGGTGAACAACTGCGTCAGGCGCAGCGCCCCGAGGACGGTGAGTTCGATGCTGTCGCGGATCTGCTGGAAGTCGGTGCGGGCCAGCGGCTTCATCAAGGGCACCGAGAATGCGTTGTTGACCAGCGTGTCCACCCGGCCGAACTCGCGGAGGGTCGTCTCGACGAGCCGGGACGCGGAGTCGGTGTCGGCGATGTCGGTCGGGACCGCCAGGGCCCGTCGGCCCCGGGCCGTGACCTCGGCCGCGACGTCCTCGAGGCGGGCGGTCGTGCGGGCGGCGAGGACGACGTCGGCCCCGTGCTCGGCGCACCGCACCGCGAGGGTGCGGCCGAGTCCCGGCCCGACACCGCTGACCACGACGACCTGTCCGGCGAGCAGGGGGTTCGGGGTGGTCACGGCGCTCACCCGAGCATCCGGTCGGCGATCGCGGTCTGGCGGGCGGCAATCCGCCCGGACCACTGCTCCGGCGTGACGCGGTTGTGGTCGAGGAACGGCAGTGCGGCCGGCACGTCGTCGAACGGGACCACCTCGGCGGTGGGGCCGTCCGCGGCCGTGAGTTCGCGGGCGAGCCGTTGCCAGCGGAACTGCAGGAACCCGCGGCTGCGGCCCAGGGTCTCGACCCAGTTGGCGACGCCGGGGTTGCGGGCGGAGACGACCATGCGGATCATCCCGTCCGGATCCACTTGGGCCTGCGCGTTGTTCAGCGACGTCTGGTGGTGGACGTAGTCCAGGGAGATGTACCAGAGGCTGCCCAGCTGGAAGCCCTGGTAGGGCGCGTCGGAGGCGGGGACGGTGAGGATCATCGCCTCGTCGTCGCCCAGGTCGAAGTGCCCGACGGACGAGTACTGCGTGGCCAGGCCACCAGGCGTCGGCCGCGGAGCGGTGACCGTGTTGACCGGCAGGTCGAGGTAGAACCACTGCGGGAACTGCAGCCACGTCTGCACCCGCGACACCAGCGCTTTCCCGGCGCGCCGGTAGCGGGCGGCGGCATCGTCGTGCGTCGGTTCGGGCGGCGGGGTGCCGAGCGCATCGACCCGGTCGATGCGCAGGGTGCCGCGCCGCTGGGACCAGTCGCTGTAGACCTCTCGCACGACGAGCTGCGACGAACCGGGGGTGAGGGTGAAGTAGTTGTTCCCGGGGTCGGCGGGCCCGGGGCCGAACCGCGCCTCGAAGGTGCCGTCGTCGGCGACGTGCAGTTCGCGGTCGTCGAATGCGGTGACGTTGCCGGGCACCTGGGCGTCGGTGTAGTTGCCGGCGAGCACCTGGAAGCTCAGGTCGCAGGTCGTGCCGCGACGGCCGGTGACGACGTACTCGGCGTCGTCGCGGATGCGCGCACCCCAGTAGAGGGTGTCGGGGTTGTCGAGCCCCATCTTCGTGTAGGGGCCCGTGCCGGTGACGAACGTGGGATGGGGCGCCTCGACGGCCCACGCCGAGTGCACGCATGCGGCGATCCCGCCGGCGAGGTAGCGGTACCCCTCGATCAGGTCCTGCTCGGTGCGGATGTGCGGCGCCGTCGCGACGAGCTTTTCGGCCTCGGTGATGGCGGACGTGAGCGGATCGGTGAGCACACGATCTCCTTGCGGTTCAAATATGTACCGGTGCGGTAGGCTCCTGGTGCAGCGACGATAGAACGTGTTCCAAGGAGGCGTCAATGACCGAGGCCCCCGCGCCGTCGACCGCGCGGCGTTCGCCACCGACCGAGCGGGTCGTGCAGGTCCTGGACCACCTGGTGGCGCATCCGGAGGCCCGGTTCGGGCTCTCCGAGCTGGCGCGCCGGCTGGGGATGAGCAAGCCGACGTGCCTGGGCATCCTGACCGCCCTGACGGACGCCGGCTACCTGATGCGTCATCCCGCAGACCGGTCGTACGGGCTCGGTCCCGCGCTGATCGTCGCGGGCCGGGCCGCGCAGCGCGGCTTCGCCGTCGGTCCCGTCACCCACCGGCACCTGGCCGCGCTCGGCGCCGAGTTCGGCGCCACCTGCGCCGCGTCGGCCGTCGTGGGCGACCGCATCGCCGTCCTCGACGTCGCCGGGCCCGATCCGGCCGGCGCCGGGGCGAGGGTGGGGGAGGTGTATCCGTTCGCGCCGCCGGTCGGGTTGATGTACGTGCTGTGGGACTCCGACGAGCGGCTCGAGCAGTGGCTCGCACGGGAACCGACGCTTCCGGTGCGGCTGGACCGGGACCGCCTGCGTGACGTGGTCGACGAGTGCCGCGCCGCCGGGTACCTGGTCGAGTCGCTCACGGCCGGTGGCCGGCGGTTGCATGCGCTGATGGCGGGGGTGGCGGCGCACGACCTGCCGGCGGAGCTGCGCGAACTGCTGGGGGAGATGGTGTCCAGCCTGGGGGAGCGCGTGCTGCTGGCCGGGGCGGAACCGGACGATGCCGAGCACCCGGTGAACCTGCTCGCCGCCCCCGTCCACGACGCGGACGGGCGGCAGTCGGTGGTGCTCACCCTCCACGTGGGTGCGACGCTGACCAATCGGGAGATCGCCCGGCGCGGGGTGGCGCTCGTGGCCACCGCCGAAGCCGTCACGCGCGAACTCGGCGGGCGTCGCCCGCCCCGATGACGGCCGAGGCCGCCGCCGGTGCGTCCTTTGGGCTGTCCCCGCAGCCCAAACGACACACCGGCGGCGCAGCCGCCCAGCGGGAGCGTTGACCCGGAACTGAAACCTGTTCTATCGTTCGGGGCGAACCTTTCGACCGAGCCGGTACATATTTGGACCGGCGCTCGTGAGCTGGAGCCCTGATGACCCTCACGCCGTCGTACGAACTGCCCCTGCTGCGCGCCCTCGAGGCCGAGTCCGTGCACATCTTCCGGGAGGTCGCGGCCACCTTCGAGCGTCCCGTGCTGCTCTTCTCCGGCGGCAAGGACTCGGCGGTGATGCTGCACGTGGCGGTCAAGGCGTTCTGGCCGGCGCCGATCCCGTTCCCCGTGCTGCACATCGACACCGGCCACAACTTCCCCGAGGTCCTCGCCTACCGCGACGCCGAGGCGGCCCGGCGCCGGGTGCGGCTGCTGGTCGCGTCGGTGCAGGACGACATCGACGCCGGCCGGGTCGTCGAGGACGTCGGTCCGCATGCGAGCCGTAACCGGCTGCAGACCCGGACGTTGCTGCGTGCCCTCCGCGAAGGCGGATTCGACGCGGTGTTCGGCGGCGCCCGCCGCGACGAGGAGAAGGCCCGCGCCAAGGAGCGCGTGTTCTCCTTCCGCGACGAGTTCGGGCAGTGGGACCCGAAGGCGCAGCGCCCCGAGCTGTGGCAGCTGTACAACGGCCGGCACCGTCGCGGCGAGCACATCCGCGTGTTCCCGCTGTCCAACTGGACCGAGCTCGATGTCTGGAACTACATCCGCGACGAACGCGTCGAGCTGCCGCCGCTCTACTACGCCCATCGGCGACCCGTCGTCGAGCGCGACGGAATGCTGCTGGCGCTCAACGAGTTCCTCACCCTCCTGCCGGGCGACGAGCCGCGTGAGGCGCTGGTGCGGTTCCGCACGGTCGGCGACGCCACCTGCACGGGCTGCGTCGAATCCACCGCCGCCACCCCCGACGAGGTCGTCGCCGAGGTCGCGGTCAGCCGCGTCACCGAGCGCGGCGCCACCCGCGCCGACGACCGCATCTCCGAGGCCGGGATGGAAGACCGCAAGAAGGAGGGCTACTTCTGATGACCCGGTTGCTGCGCATCGCCACCGCCGGCAGCGTCGACGACGGCAAGTCCACGCTGATCGGCCGGCTGCTCCACGACTGCAAGGCCGTGCCCGAGGATCAGCTCGACGCCGTCGCCCGCACCAGCCGCGAGCGCGGCATGGACACCCCCGACCTGGCGCTGCTCACCGACGGGCTGCGGGCGGAGCGGGAACAGGGCATCACCATCGACGTCGCCCACCGCTACTTCTGCACCCCGCACCGCGCCTTCGTCGTCGCCGACACTCCCGGCCACGAGCAGTACACCCGGAACATGGTCACCGGCGCCTCGACCGCCGACCTCGCCCTCATCCTCGTCGACGCCCGCAAGGGGGTCGTCGAGCAGACCCGCAGGCACGCCTTCCTCGCCAGCCTGCTCGGCGTCCCCCATCTGGTGCTGTGCGTCAACAAGATGGACCTGGTCGACTGGTCGCAACAGCGCTTCGACGAGATCTGTGCCGAATTCTCCACGTTCGCAGCCAAACTCGACATCCACGACCTGACCTTCGTGCCGGTCTCGGCGCTGCTCGGCGACAACGTCGTCCACCGCACCACCGTCATGACCTGGTACGAGGGCGCCTCGCTGCTGCACCGTCTCGAGCAGGTGCACGTCGACTCCGATCGCAACCTCATCGACGCGCGCTTCCCCGTCCAGTACGTGATCCGTCCCGGTCACGGCGAGCACCGCGACTTCCGTGGTTACGCGGGCACCGTCGCGAGCGGGGTCTTCGCCCCCGGCGACGAGGTGCTGGTGCTGCCCTCGGGCTACGGCACGCGGGTGCGCGCCGTCCACGGCCCGGGCGGCGACCCGGTGCCGAGCGCCTTCGCGGGCAGCGCCGTGTGCCTCGAGCTCGAGGACGACCTCGACGTGGGACGCGGCGACATGCTGTGCCGCCCCGGGAACCGGCCGCTCGTCGGGCACGAGCTCGACGCGATGGTGTGCTGGCTCGCCGAGGGCCCCGGCCTCGTGCCCGACGCCACCTACACCCTGCTGCACACCACCAACGCCACCGCCGCGCAGGTGGTCCGGCTCGACTACCGGCTCGACGTGACCACCCTGCACCGCGACGGGACGGCACGGTCGTTGACGCTCAACGAGATCGGACGGGTCCAGTTGCGGACTCGCCGCCCCGTCCTGTTCGACCCCTACCGGCGCAACCGGACCACCGGAAGCTTCGTGCTCGTCGACGACGCGACCGGCAGCACCGTCGCGGCCGGGATGATCACCGGCCCCACCCTCGCCGCGGCCCCCGTCGTGTGGCACGCGGCGGAGGCGACCCGCGCCGAACGTCTCTCGCGGGGGGCGACGGTGTGGCTGACCGGCCTGTCGGCGTCGGGCAAGTCCAGCGTCGCCGCGGCGCTCGAGCGGCGTCTGCTCGCGGCCGGAGTGCCGGCCTACCGGCTCGACGGGGACAACCTGCGGCACGGCCTCAACTCCGATCTGGGTTTCGCTCCGCAGGACCGCGCGGAGAACGTCCGTCGGGTGGGTGCGGTGGCACAGCTGATGGCCGACGCGGGGCTGGTGACGATCTGCGCGCTCATCAGCCCGTACCGGTCCGACCGCGACCGGATCCGCGAGCAGCACCGGCAGGCCGGGCTGCCGTTCCTCGAGGTGTTCGTCGACACCCCCCTCGCCGACTGCGAAGCCCGGGACCCGAAGGGCATGTACGCGCGGGCCCGGGCCGGGGAGATCACCGGATTCACCGGCGTCGACGACCCCTACGAGCCGCCCACCGGTCCCGAGCTGGTGCTGCGGCCCCAGGACGGCGATCCGGTCGCGCAGGCCGGACTGATCATGGAATTGTTGGCCCCATGACCGATGACGCCGTCCTCGCCACCGAGATCGCCACCGCTGCAGGAGAACTGTTGCTGACCGTCCGCGCGGCCGAGGCCGACGCGCTCACCGGTCGCGAACTCGGCCGCCACGGCGACCGCGCCGCCGACGCCTTCATCCTCGGCCGGCTCGCCGCCGAACGCCCCGCCGACGCGGTGCTGTCGGAGGAATCCGCCGACGACCCGGCTCGGGTGCATGCGAAGCGGGTGTGGATCGTCGACCCCCTCGACGGATCCAAGGAGTACGGCATGCCGGACCACGAGGACTGGGCCGTGCACATCGCCCTGTGGGAGGCCGGCCGCGGCATCACCGCCGCCGCGGTCGCGCAGCCGGCGGTGGGCGCCGTCTACGGCACCGCGGACGTCGGGCGTGCCGAACTGCGGCCGCTGGGCGGCCGACGGCCCCGCATCGTCGTCAGCGGGAGCCGGCCGCCGGTGTTCGTCGCGGACGTCGCCCGCGCCCTCGGCGCCGACGTGGTGCGGATGGGTTCCGCCGGGGCCAAGGCCATGGCCGTGGTGCGCGGCGACGTCGACGCGTATGTGCACGCCGGCGGGCAGTGGGAGTGGGACTCCGCGGCGCCGGTGGGGGTCGCGCAGGCGGCGGGGCTGTACTGCGCCCGCATCGACGGCAGCGAACTCGAGTACAACCGCCCCCACCCCTACATGCCGGATCTGGTGATCTGCCGACCGGACTGGGCGCCGGCCCTGATGGCGGCGATCGCCGAGCATGCCGGCGCCCCCACCGACAGTGCCCGGGTCGCGATGGCCCGCTCCTACATCCGTTCCCTCGTCAGTCACGACGCGTCGCATGTCCGGCTTGCGGCCGACGCGTGGCGGGTCGAGAACGGCGTGCGCACCGGCGACACCGGCGTCGAGATCCGGGACCGTCTCGAGCACGGCCCCGAGTACCGCCCGATCCGGCGGGTGCGGGAGCTGACGTTCCGCGAATGGGACGACAACGTCGTCGCGCGGTTCCTGCTCGACCTCGACGCCGGGGACACCGCCCTCACGGTGGCGGTCACCGAGCACTTCGCCATCCCCGCGGGGGAGATCCGCTCGATCGTGGCGATCATCGAGCCGCACGAACACAAATAGCTTACTGTTTGTGTTCATAGACGAGCTAACGATCTAGTGCCTGGAGGACCCATGGACCACGCCCGCGACATCGGCGACGGCATCTTCCGCATCCCCGTGCCGGTCGGCGACCTGCCGGTCGGCGACACCCAGGTGTACGCGATGGAGTCGCCGCGCGGACTGGTCCTCGTCGACGTCGGCTGGAACGACGACACATCCTGGACCGCGCTGCAGGACGGTCTCGCTTCCGTCGGTGCCTCCGTCGCGGACGTCGAGGGAGTGGTCGTCACGCACTTCCACCCCGACCACGTCGGCCTGACCGGCCGGATCCGGGAGGCGTCGGGCTGCTGGGTCGGCATGCACGAGGACGACTTCGGCCAGCTCGCCCTCATGACCTCCGACGACGGCAACGCCGAGTGGGAGGCCGAGCAGTGGCGCCGCGCCGGCGCCCCGGACGAGCAGATCGTCACCTATCTCGAGCGGGCGAGCGGGGAACGCGCGACCGGCAAGCCCGACGTCCACCCCGACCGCAAGCTCGCCACCGACGAGCGGATCGCGCTCGCCGGCCGCACCCTGCGCACGGTGTTCACCCCCGGGCACACGCCCGGCCACGCCTGCTTCTACCTCGAGGAGCACGACATCCTCTTCAGCGGCGACCACGTCCTCGCCACCACGACCCCGCACGTGGGCGACTTCGACTTCCCGCTCGCCGAACGCGACGCCCTCGGCGAGTTCATCGACTCGCTGCGCGCCGTCGGCACGCTCCCGGCCCGGCGCACCCTGCCCGCGCACCGGCAACCGATCGACGACCTCGCGGCCCGCACCGGCGCTCTTGTCGAGCACCACGAACGACGCCTCGACGACCTGTACGCCGCCTTCGGCGACGAGGAGCTGACGCTGTGGCAGGCTGCCGAGCGGATGACGTGGTACCGCCCCTGGGACCAGACTCCGCCCACGGGCAAGCAGATGGCGCTGTCCGAGGCGTCGGCGCACGTGCGGCACCTCATCGAGCGAGGCCGCGCGCGCCGGGTCCCGGGCACCGACCCGGCGCGTTTCGCCCGGGCCTGACGGAAGGAACCGTATGACCCCCGACGAGCTCGTCACCGAATTCTGCCGCCGCTGGGCCGATCCCGACCCGGCCGTGCTCGCGTCCTACTTCACCGACGACGCCGTGTACCACAACATTCCGATGGAACCGATGCGTGGGCGCGCGGCGATCGAGGAGTTCATCGCCGGGTTCGTCGCCTCGTTCGGCGGCATCGATTTCCGCATCCGGCACCAGGCCGTCCACGGCGGTGTGGTGCTCAACGAGCGGGTCGACGTGTTCACGCTCGGGGGGCGGACCGTGGAACTGCCGGTGATGGGGGCCTTCGAGGTCGTCGACGGCAAGATCGCCGGCTGGCGCGACTACTTCGACCTGGCGCCGATCACCGCGGCGGCGCAGCAGGATCCGGCGGGCTGATACCCGGTCTCGCGGTCGTCGGCCGCAGGTGACTGAGGTTGATCCGGCCGTGGGAGAGTCGGTGCATGCACGCAGTGATCGTCGACGCTCCCGGGAGTCAGCCGACGGTCCGTGACGTAGCCCGGGCCCACGGCATGCTGGGGAATTCATGACGCTCTCCCCAGGCGGGCGGATCGGCCTGGCCGGAGCGGCGGTGGTCGGGGTCGCCTTCGGCATGGCCCGCTACGCCTACGGCCTGACGCTGCCCGACATCCGGGAAGACCTGCGGCTCTCCGAGCTGGCCCTCGGCCTCATCGCCAGCGCAACGTTCGCGGGCTACCTGGCCGGCCTGGTGCTCGCCGGACGGCTCGCCTCTCGCCGCGGGTCGCGCGCGCCGACGACCGTGGGCGGGGTGTGCGGCGCCGCGGGAGCGGTGATCGTGACCCTCGCACAGTCCCCGGGGCTGCTCGCCGCCGGTGTCGTCCTGGCCGGCAGCGCCGGCGGCTGGGTCTGGGCGCCCTACTCCGACATCGTGACCCGATCGGTGCCCGCGCGGCAGCAACCCCGAGCGTTGGCGATCATCACCACCGGCACCAGCGGCGGACTGGTACTGCTCGGTGGGCTGGCCGTCCTGGCCGCGGTGGGCTCGTGGCGCCTGGTGTGGGCCGGCATCGCCCTCGCCGCCGTGGCCGCGGCCCTGGTGAACCTGCGCCTGGTGCCGCGGACCGGGCCGGCCCCGCGCCCGGAGGAAGGACCCGGTGCCTCTTCGCTGGTGGCAGCGCTGCGGGTCCCGGCAGCCTACTCCGTGGTCTACTTCGCGGTCGTGGTCGTCTACTTCACCTATGCCGCCGACGTCCTGGACCGCGGCACCCTCCCGACGGCCGCCGTCCCGGCTCTCTACGCGGCCGTCGGCCTCACCGGCATGGTGGGGGTGGCGACCGGGGCCCTCGCGCAGCGACTGGGCAGCGTCCGGGTCGCCGCGCTGTGCCTCGCGACGGTCGGTGCGGCGCTGGCGCTGCTCGGGCTGGCCGACGGCTCCGTGGCCGCGACCGCGGCCTCGGCGTGCATCTTCGGCATGGGGTACATGACGGGATCCGCGGTGCTCGCGGTCTGGACCGCCGAGTTGGTACCCGAGCGCGCGGGCGCGGCGTTCACGGCCTGCCTCGTCGTGGGAGCGCTCAGCTCGGTCGCGGCACCGGCCCTCGCCGGTGCGGTGATACCCGGCCTGGGGCTGGGGCCGGTGCTCGTGGTCACCGCCGCGGTGTCACTGCTCAGCGCGGCGGCGCTGGTGCTGTGCGGGTCCTCGCGAGGGGCAGCCGTCGGTGACACCGGACTGTGAACACGAGAGCTCCGCTCGTGGCCGGCGCGCACACCCTGCGTTGTGAGGAACCTGTGTTTCGTGACGCATGGTCTCACGCCGCTCTGCGGCAGTCCGGACCGCAGGAAACGGAACGGCCCCGCGTCGCACTGCGACGTGGGGCCGTTTCCGTGGTGCCCTCGGCAGGATTCGAACCTGCGACTTCTTGCTCCGGAGGCAAGCGCTCTATCCCCTGAGCTACGAGGGCGTTCCGGACTCCACCGGTTGCGCGGTGGGGCGGGAGTTAGCGTAGCGCATTGTCGGCGATACGCCACATCGCCTGGTCGGAGCGGGTTTCTCCGGGGCCTCGCCGGGCATCCGGCAGGCGCGGATGCGCCGTCCGGAGACGAACTCTTCGGCGAGTGTTTCCCGGAACGGCCGGCGCGGGCCATCCGCGCGGGGCAGGCTCGACACGAGACCGGACACACACCTGCAGGAGAGGACCGTACGTGGACGCAGGACCCGACACGGCAACCCGCACCGGACCGCTGAGCCGCGAGGAGCTCGCCGCGCTCGACACCTGGTGGCGAGCCGCGAACTACCTGTCGGTGGGACAGATCTACCTGATGGGCAACCCCCTCTTGCGCGAGCCGTTGCGTCCCGAGCACATCAAGCCCCGGCTGCTCGGACACTGGGGCACCACCCCGGGACTGAACTTCGTCTACGCCCACCTCAACCGCGCGATCACCGCCCGCGACCTCGAGATGATGTATGTGATGGGTCCCGGGCACGGCGGGCCCGGACCGGTCGCCGCGGCCTGGCTCGAGGGCACCTACAGCGAGGTCTATCCGGACATCTCCCGGGATGCGGACGGCATGGCGCGGCTGTTCACCCAGTTCTCGTTCCCCGGGGGGATTCCCAGCCACGTCGCCCCCGAGACACCCGGATCCATCCACGAGGGCGGGGAGCTCGGGTACGCCCTGTCGCACGCCTACGGGGCCGCTTTCGACAACCCGGACCTCATCGTCGCTGCCGTGGTGGGCGACGGCGAGGCCGAGACCGGGCCCCTCGCCACCAGCTGGCACTCCACGAAGTTCGTCGACCCGCGCCGGGACGGCGCCGTGCTGCCGATCCTGCACCTGAACGGGTACAAGATCGCCAACCCGACCGTCCTCGCCCGCATCGACCACGACGAGCTCGAGCACCTGCTCCGCGGCTACGGCCACGATCCGGTGTTCGTCGAGGGCTCCGACCCCGAGCACATGCACCAGGCGTTCGCGGCGGCCCTGGACCGCTGCCTCGATGCGATCCTCGAGATCCGGCGCCGCGCACGCCGCGACGGTGTCTCCGAGCGACCGCGCTGGCCGATGATCGTGCTGCGTTCTCCCAAGGGCTGGACCGGACCGAAGGAGGTCGACGGTCTGCCGGTCGAAGGGTACTGGCGCTCGCACCAGGTGCCCTTCGCCAATGCCCGCGACGACGACGGCCACCGCAAGATCCTCGAGGAGTGGCTGCGTAGTTACCGGCCCGAGGAACTGTTCGACGACAGCGGTGCCCCCGTGCCCGCAATCCGCGATCTGCACCCGGCGGGCGAGCGGCGGATGAGCGCGTCCCCCCATGCCAACGGCGGGCCGCTCGTGCGGGACCTGGCGTTACCGGACTTCCGCGACTACGCCGTGCCGGTCCCGGCGCCCGGCACCGGCAGCGTCGAATCGACCCGCGTGCTCGGCACCTTCCTGCGCGACGTCATGCGCGAGAACACGAGCACCTTCCGGGTGTTCTCCCCGGACGAGAACAACTCCAACCGGCTCGGTCCGGTCCTCGAGGCCACCGCACGCACCTGGAACGCCCGCATCCTGCCCGACGACGACCGTCTCGCCCCCGACGGGCGGGTCATGGAGATCCTGTCCGAGCACACCTGCCAGGGCTGGCTCGAGGGCTATCTGCTCACCGGCCGGCACGGCTTCTTCTCCTGCTACGAGGCCTTCGTCCACATCGTCGACTCGATGTTCAACCAGCACGCCAAGTGGCTGCGCACCACCAACGGCATCGACTGGCGCCGGCCGATACCGTCGCTGAACTACCTGCTCACCTCGCACGTGTGGCGGCAGGACCACAACGGCTTCTCGCACCAGGACCCGGGCTTCATCGACCACGTCGTCAACAAGAAGGCCGACGTGATCCGCGTGTACCTGCCGCCGGACGCGAACACCCTGCTGTCGGTGGCCGACCACTGCCTGCGCACCCGGCAGTACGTCAACGTGATCGTCGCCGGCAAGCAACCACAGCTGCAGTACCTCGACATGGATGCGGCAATCATCCATTGCACCAAGGGAATCGGGATCTGGGACTGGGCCGGCACCGACCAGGGGGTCGAGCCCGACGTGGTGCTCGGCTGCGCGGGCGACGTGCCCACCATGGAAACCCTCGCCGCCGTCGAGATCCTGCTCGAATGGTTCCCCGATCTGAGGATCCGCGTCGTGAACGTCGTCGACCTGATGCGGTTGCAGGACCACACCGAACACCCGCACGGGCTGTCCGACCGCGAATTCGACTCGCTGTTCACCACCGACAAGCCGGTGATCTTCGCCTACCACGGCTATCCGTGGCTGATCCACCGCCTGACCTACCGGCGTACCAACCACGACAACATCCACGTGCGCGGGTACAAGGAGGAGGGCACCACCACCACCCCGTTCGACATGTGCGTGCTCAACCAGATCGACCGGTTCGACCTCGCCATGGACGTCGTCGACCGGGTGCCGCGCCTGCACCCGATCTCCGCGTATGCGCGCGAGTACCTGAAGAACCGGCTCGTCGAGCATCACCAGTACATCCGCACCCACGGTGAGGACATGCCCGACATCCGCGACTGGGAGTGGGGCCGGTCCGGCCGGTAGACGCGGAGGGGGACGGCCCGGACGGGCCGTCCCCCTCGTGCGGGTCCGATCGGTCAGTTCACGGGCAGCGGCTGCGCACCGCGCTCCGCGAGCATCGCCGTCATGAGCTCCGACTCGCTGGTCTGGGTGTCGACCATCGTCTGCGCCAGGGTGCGCACCGCCGGCTGGCCCGCGTACTGCGCGCCGTACTCCATCATCGGCAGCCCGCCCTCGTGGTGGCGCAGCATCAACTGCAGGAACAGCACGTCGAGTTCCGGACCCGTGGCGCCACGCAGGCTCGCCAGGTCCTCGGACGTCGCCATACCGGGCATCCGGGCGGTCCCCGCCCCGTCCGTGTGCGCGGCGCCGTCCGCGTGGCCCACGTCGCCGTGGCTGTGGCCGGAGTCCTCGGTCATCCACGTCATGTAGTCCCCGGCCGGCAGCAGCGGCTGCCCCCACAGCGACAGCCAGCCCTGCATCTGGCCGACCTGGTTCTGCTGGGTGGTGAGAATGTCGTACGCCAGGTTGCGGACCCGCTGGTCGTCCGACGTCGTCAGCGCCACGGCGGACATCTCGACGGCCTGGTTGTGGTGGACGGTCATGTCCTGTGCGAACCCGACGTCGACGGAGCCGGCGCCCGGCGTCGCCGGCTGCGAGTCCTCGAGCGGGATGCGGGCCAGGAATCCGAGCAGGAACCCGATCGCGACGGCGGCGACCAGGCCCAGGATCAAGCCGGTCGTGCGCCGGCCCGTGCCGGCGGTGGCGGTGTCGCTCGTCACGTCAGCTCCCCGCCGGGGCCTGCATATCGGCGGGCAGCTGCTCGGTGCCGTCCACCGTGCCGCCGTCCATCGGCACCGCGTCCGGGCCCGGCGTCGAAGGATCGAACGGCGGGGGGCTGCTCGGGTCGAACGAGCCGGGCAGGGTGGAGCAGCTCGCGCCGACCTCCGGGTAGGTGTAGCGGTTGAGCCGCAGCGACGCGATGAAGTGATCGATCCGCTCGTCGTCGGCGGCGTCCACCTTCAGCTGATGCCCCCACGACTGCAGGGCGATGGGGGAGTCGAGCCCAGGGTACGGCGACATCATCAGGTAGGACTTGCCGTCCACCTTCGCCGCGAGCGCATCGACGCCGGCCTGATCGACCAGGTCGGGGTTGTAGGTGATCCACACCGCGCCGTGCTCGAGGGAGTGCACGGCGTTCTCGGTGCGGATCGCCTCCGGGTACACGGTGCCGGTGCACGTGGCCCAGATCGCGTCGTGCGGCCCACCGAACGGCGGGGTCTGGTCGTACGCCACGCGCTGCGTGGACCCGATGTGCTGGCCCGCGGGGTAGTCGACCGTCACGACCCCCTCGATCGCGGTCGACGGATCCTGATTCGACTCGGACGGCGTCCACGCCGCCAGCGCCTGGGAGTCCTGGTACTTCGGGATGATGCTGGCGGCGATCACCGCGACCAGCGCGATCACCGCGACCACCCCACCGATCAGCAGCCACGGGATCTGCCGCTGCTTGGGCAGGCCGCGACCGCCGCTCTTCTTCTGGGCGGCCTTGATCGCCTTCGCAGACTTGGCACCGGACTTCTTGCCGGGACCGCCACTTACCGAACCGCTGGGCATCGTTGGGTGCTCTTTCGACGGATGGACAACGAGGGGCGCACGACGCTCGGTCCGCGCGTGCTCTGTCAACTCTACGGGCGGACGGTGGGCGGACGTCCCCGCGGCGGCCGGGCGGTGACCGCGACAACAGGCCGGACCGGCGTCACGGCGGGGGAGGCGGAGCCAATAGGATAGAGACCCGTGACTCCTGCCGACCTTGCCGAACTGCTCCACGGAACCGCTGCGAGGGTGCTCGCCGAGCGTGACCTCGACGTGTCCGTCCTGCCCGCGACCCTGACGGTCGAGCGGCCCCGCAACCCGGAGCACGGCGACTACGCGACCAACGTCGCGATGCAGGTCGCGAAGAAGGCCGGCGTGAATCCGCGGGAACTCGCGGGCTGGCTGGCCGAGGCCCTCACCGCCGCCGACGGCATCGAGTCGGCCGAGGTGGCCGGACCGGGCTTCCTGAACATCCGTCTCGCCGCCGACGCCCAGGGCGCGATCGTCGCCCAGGTGCTCACCCACGCGGCCGCGTACGGCAACGCGGACACGCTGGCCGGAACCCGCATCAACCTCGAGTTCGTCTCCGCGAACCCCACGGGCCCGATCCACCTCGGCGGCACCCGCTGGGCCGCGGTCGGGGACGCGCTCGGCCGGATCCTCACCACCCAGGGCGGCGACGTCACCCGCGAGTACTACTTCAACGACCACGGCGCCCAGATCGACCGGTTCACCCGCTCGCTCATCGCCGCGGCGCAGGGGCAGCCCGCGCCGGAGGACGGGTACGCCGGTGCGTACATCGTCGACATCGCGCAGGCCGTGCTGCAGCAGCGCCCGGACGCGCTCGCGCTGCCCGAGACCGAACGGCACGAGGTGTTCCGCTCGATCGGCGTGGACCTGATGTTCGCCCACATCAAGCGCACCCTGCACGAGTTCGGTGTCGACTTCGACGTGTACTTCCACGAGAACTCCCTGTTCGAGTCGGGTGCCGTGGAGAAGGCCGTCGAGACGCTCAAGACCTCCGGGAGCCTCTACCACCAGGACGGCGCCTGGTGGCTCAAGAGCACCGACTTCGGCGACGACAAGGACCGCGTCGTCATCAAGAGCGACGGCAACGCCGCCTACATCGCCGGGGACATCGCCTACTTCCAGGACAAGCGGGCGCGCGGCTTCGACCTGTGCATCTACATGCTCGGCGCGGACCACCACGGCTACATCGGCCGCCTCAAGGCCGCCGCCGCCGCATTCGGCGACGACCCGGACACCGTCGAGGTGATGATCGGGCAGATGGTCAACCTCGTGCGCGGCGGCGTCGCCGTGAAGATGAGCAAACGCGCCGGCACGGTCATCACCCTCGACGACCTGGTCGAGGCGATCGGCGTCGACGCGGCCCGCTACGCGCTGGTGCGCTCGTCGGTGGATCAGAGCATCGACATCGACCTCGAGCTGTGGGCCAGCACCACCAACGAGAACCCGGTCTACTACGTCCAATACGCGCACGCCCGGCTCTCGTCCATCGGGCGCGGCGCCGCGGAGCTCGGTCTCGGCGCCGAGGGCGCCGACCTGTCGCTGCTCGACCACGAGCGCGAGGGTGAGCTGATCCGCACGATCGGCGAGTACCCGCGCATCCTCGCCAAGGCCGCCGAACTGCGGGAACCGCACCGCGTCGCGCGGTACCTCGAAGAACTCGCCGGCGCCTACCACCGCTTCTACGACTCGTGCCGCATCCTGCCGCAGGGCGACGAGGAGCCGGGACCGCTGCACACGGCGCGGCTCGCGCTGTGCGCGGCGACCCGCCAGGTGCTCGCCAACGGACTCGGACTGCTCGGCGTCAGCGCCCCGGAGCGGATGTGAACGCGCACCCCGCCGGTCCCCGGCACGCCGAGATCCCGCACGCACCGGGCCTGACCGAGCGGCCTGCGAACGCCGCCGAACTGAACCTGCTGCACCCGAACGTGTGGCCCCGCAACACCCGGCGCGGCGACGACGGTGTCATGACGATCGCCGGTGTGCCCGTGACCGAGCTCGCCGCGCGGTACGGCACCCCGCTCTTCGTCGTCGACGAGGACGACTTCCGCTCCCGGTGCCGGGAGATCGCGGCCGCGTTCGGACCGGGCGCGAAGGTCCACTACGCGTCGAAGGCGTTCCTGTGCACCGAGATCGCGCGCTGGGTCGACCAGGAGGGCCTGTCGCTCGACGTCTCGACCGGCGGTGAGCTCGCCGTCGCGCTGCGCTCCGGCTTCCCGGCCGGAAAGATCGCCATGCACGGCAACAACAAGTCCGTGGCCGAGCTGCGGACCGCGGTCGCCGCGGGCGTCGGGCACATCGTGCTGGACTCCATGTCGGAGATCGACCTGCTCGACGCGGTCGCCGGCGAACTCGACGTGGTGCAGGACGTGCTGATCCGCGTCACCGTCGGCGTCGAGGCGCACACCCACGAGTTCATCTCCACCGCGCACGAGGACCAGAAGTTCGGCCTGTCCCTGGCCGGCGGAGTGGCCATGGCCGCCGTCCGCAAGGTGTTCGCGAGCGATCACCTGCGCCTGGTCGGGCTGCACAGCCACATCGGCTCGCAGATCTTCGACGTCGACGGATTCGAACTCGCGGCGCACCGGGTCATCGGCCTGCTGCGCGACGTCGTCGACGAATTCGGCGTCGACAAGACCGCGCAGATGAACATCGTGGACCTCGGCGGCGGCCTCGGCATCTCCTACGTGCCCAGCGACGACCCGCCGCCCGTGGAGGAACTCGCCGCCAAGCTGCGGCACATCGTGCAGACCGAGTCCACCCTCGCCGGCCTGCCCGAGCCGACCCTCGCCGTCGAGCCCGGACGCGCCATCGCCGGCCCCGGCACCGTGACCCTCTACGAGGTGGGCACCATCAAGGACGTCGCGGTGGGCGCGCACCAGGTGCGCCGCTACATCAGCGTCGACGGCGGCATGAGCGACAACATCCGCACCTCGCTGTACCAGGCCGAGTACGAGGCCCGCCTGGTGTCGCGGGCCGGCGACGGGGAGCCGGTCGTGTCCCGCGTCGTCGGCAAGCACTGTGAGAGCGGCGACATCGTCATCCGCGATGCCTGGATGCCCGCCGACCTCGAAGCCGGCGACCTGTTGGCCGTCGCCGCGACCGGTGCATACTGCTACTCGATGTCCAGCAGGTACAACCTGCTGCCCCGTCCCGCCGTCGTGGCGGTCAAGGACGGCGCCGCTCGCGTCGTCCTGCGTCGGGAAACCGTGGAAGATCTGCTCAGCTTGGAGGTTACGGAGTGACGACCGAAGCGGTGACCAGCGAACCGGGGCAGCGCCCGATCGGTGTGGCTGTGCTCGGGCACGGCACCGTCGGAGCCGAGGTCGTGCGCATCATCCGCGACGATGCCACCGATCTCGAGGCGCGCATCGGTGCGCCGCTCGAGCTGCGGGGGGTGGCCGTGCGCACCGTCCGCGACGACCGCGGCATCCCGCAGGACCTGCTCACCACGGACGCCGAGGGTCTGATCACCCGCGACGACGTGGACATCGTGGTGGAGGTCATCGGCGGCATCGAGCTGCCGCGCAAGCTCGTGCGCGCGGCTCTCGACTCGGGCAAGTCCGTGGTCACCGCCAACAAGGCGCTGCTCGCGGAGTACACCGGCGAACTCGCCGAGGCCGCCGAGGCCAAGCGCGTGGACCTGTACTTCGAGGCGGCCGTCGCCGGCGCCATCCCGGTCATCCGGCCCCTGACCCAGTCCCTCGCCGGTGACAGGGTGAACCGGGTGCTCGGCATCGTCAACGGCACCACCAACTACATCCTCTCGGCCATGGACGAGACCGGTGCCGACTACGCCGAGACGCTCGCCGAGGCGGTCCGGCTCGGGTACGCCGAGGCAGACCCGACCGCGGACGTGGAGGGCTTCGACGCCGCGTCCAAGGCCGCGATCCTGGCCTCGATCGCGTTCCACACCCGCGTCACCGCCGGCGACGTCTACCGCGAGGGCATCTCGAAGATCACCGCCGCCGACCTGACCACCGCGCGGGCACTGAACTGCACCGTCAAGCTGCTGGCCATCTGTGAGCGGATCACCACCGACGGCCGGGACCGGGTCTCGGCGCGCGTCTACCCGGCGCTGGTGCCGCGTGAGCATCCCCTCGCCGCCGTCAACGGTGCCTTCAACGCGGTCGTCGTCGAGGCCGAGGCGTCGGGCCGCCTGATGTTCTACGGCCAGGGCGCCGGCGGCTCGCCCACCGCGTCCGCCGTGATGGGCGACCTGGTGATGGCTGCCCGCAACCGGGTGCACGGGGGCCGGGGACCGCGGGAATCACGGTACGCGGACCTCGAGATCGCCCCGATGAGCGACATCGTCACCCGCTACTACGTCAACCTGCAGGTCGCGGACCGGGCGGGTGTGCTCTCGGCGGTGGCCGCCGAGTTCGCCAAGCGGGACGTGAGTATCGCCGCCGTGCGCCAGGAGGGCGCCGGCGAGGGGGCCCGCCTCGTGGTGCTGACGCACTGCGCCACCGACAAGGCGCTGTCGGACACCGTCGCAGCGCTCGACCAACTCGAATCCGTGATCGCTGTGACCAGCGTCCTGAGACTGGAGGGATCCGCCGAATGAGCGCGCCCGAGAAGAACACCGCCACCCCCGTGCACACCCCGTGGCCGGGTCTGATCGAGGCGTACCGCGACCGGCTCCCGATCGGTGACAACTGGAAGACCGTCACCCTCCGCGAGGGCGGCACCCCGCTGCTGCCGGCCGCTCACCTGTCGGAACTGACCGGGTGCGAGGTCCATCTGAAGGTCGAGGGCCTGAACCCGACCGGTTCGTTCAAGGACCGCGGCATGACGATGGCCGTCACCGACGCCCTCGCCCGCGGCCAGCAGGCCGTGCTGTGTGCCTCCACCGGCAACACCTCCGCGTCCGCGGCCGCGTACGCCGTCAAGGCCGGCATGGGCTGCGCGGTGCTGGTCCCGGACGGCAAGATCGCGATGGGCAAGCTGGCCCAGGCGGTCATGTACGGCGCAAAGATCATCCAGGTCCAGGGCAACTTCGACGACTGCCTCGAGCTCGCCCGCAAGACCACCGCCGAGTTCCCCACGATCGGCCTGGTGAACTCCGTCAACCCCGTGCGCATCGAGGGGCAGAAGACCGCGGCGTTCGAGATCGCCGACGCGCTCGGCGACGCACCCGACGTGCACGTGCTGCCGGTCGGCAACGCCGGCAACATCACCGCCTACTGGCGTGGCTACACCGAGTACTTCGCGGACGGTCTCACGACCCGCAAGCCCCGCATGCTCGGTGTCCAGGCCGCGGGCGCGGCGCCGCTGGTGCACGGTGCCCCCGTCAAGGACCCGGAGACGATCGCCACCGCCATCCGGATCGGCGCCCCGGCGTCGTGGAACGGCGCCGTGACCGCCAAGGAGGAGTCGGGGGGTGCGTTCCGGGCGGCCACCGACGAGGAGATCCTCGAGGCGTACCGGCTCGTCGCCGCCACCGAGGGCGTGTTCGTCGAACCGGCGTCCGCCGCCTCGATCGCCGGACTGCTCGCCGCCCGCAAGGAGGGCTGGCTCGATTCCGGGCTGAAGGTGGTGTGCACCGTCACCGGCAACGGTCTGAAGGACCCCGACACGGCACTGCTCGGGATGCCGCAGGTGGAGCCGATCCCGGTCGATCCGGTCGCGGTGGCCGCAGCGCTCGAGCTGGCCTAGTGACCGCCTCGCCCTCCTCCGTTGGGAAAGACGACATGACGCAGACGTTGCCCGTCGGGATCTCCGTGACCGCCCGGGTCCCGGCCTCGAGTGCGAATCTGGGACCGGGTTTCGATTCGCTCGGGCTGGCCGTCGGGTTGTACGACGAGATCACCGTCACCACAACCGCATCGGGCCTCGAGGTGCGCGTCGAGGGCGAGGGCGCCGAAGAGGTGCCGTGGGGGCCGTCGCACCTGGTGGTGCGGGCGGTCGAACGTGGCCTCGAAGCCGCCGGCGTGTGGGCGGACGGCCTGGATGTGTTGTGCCGCAACGTAATTCCGCATTCGCGGGGGCTGGGCTCGTCGGCGTCGGCCGCCGTCGGGGGTCTGGCGGCCGCCAACGGGCTCGTGCGCAAGGTGGCGCCCGAGCGCGTGCTCGACGAGTCGCAGCTCGTCCAGCTCGCCTCCGAATTCGAGGGCCACCCGGACAATGCCTCCGCCAGCATTCTCGGGGGCGCGGTCGTGTCGTGGAGCGAGTCGGTCGTCGGCGACGAACAACGCACCTACCGCGCGGTGCCGCTCGCGGTCCACCCGGCGATACGGGTCGTCGTGCTGGTGCCGTCCTCGCGCTCGTCCACCGCCCACACCCGCGGCCTGCTCCCGGATCTCGTGCCGCACCGCGACGCGGCGTTCAACGTCAGTCGCGCGGCACTCGCCGTCGTCGCCCTCACCGAGCGGCCGGACCTGCTGATGCCGGCGACCGAGGACCTGCTGCACCAGGCGCAGCGCGCGCCGGCGCTGCCGCTGACCACCAAGTGGATCGCCACCCTGCGTGCCGCGGGCATTCCCGCCGCGGTCTCCGGTGCCGGTCCCACGGTGCTCGCCCTGACGACCGAGCCGCTCCCCGCGGACCTGCGGGCGGCCGCGGAGGCGGACGACATGACCGTGCTCGAACTCGACGTCGCGGACGGCGTGCAGGTCGTATGACCGAGCCCCAGGGCCTGTCGAGTCGGGAGCCGACCCCCGGCGACACGGCCGGGGGTTCTCCTTGCTCAACGTACAGTTCGTCGCTATTCTGTGCTTAGTCCGCACGTCGTGCGTTTCCGTCGCTGGCTTTCCAGGGCATTCACTCCAGATTCATCGGGGCGATCGATCCTGGATCGATCCTCTCCTGACATCGTTTCGGGGAGACGGACCGACCGCATCTGCCGGAGGATGGCGTGATGGCGGACGTGCCGACCGTTCGATCCGTGAACACGTACGGCAATCCCAGATCGATGCCAGATCTGCGGAACGAACCCTCGACTCTGCGTGGCGCGAGTGAGGGAAGGAAAGGATCTCCGTGACAGATACGGACCTGATCGCTACGCCTGTTCTCGATACCACGGATTCGTCCGCGGGAGCGCAGGCCACCGATCCTGCACAGACTGCACCGCGTGCCGGCCGGCGTGGTGCCGGTCTCTCCGGCATGGTGCTGGCCGAGCTGCGGACCCTCGCGGCCGAACTCGGTATCAAGGGAACCTCCGGGATGCGTAAGGGCGATCTCATCGCCGCGATCAAGGAGCGGCAGAGCGGCGGAGCCGCCGAGCCGGCTCCTGCGCCGGAACAGCCCGCCCGGACCGCCCGGACTCGTCGCGCCCGTGGTGCCGCCCAGGACGCGGCCGGCGCCGACACCGCCGCCTCTGCGGACACTGCCGCCCCCGCCGCCGAGTCGGCGCAGGCGCAGCCCGCTGCGACGACGTCGCCCGAACGGCCTGCCGCGGCGGAACAGCCCGCCGAGGGCGAGGCCGAGGGTGGCCGCCGGGGTCGTCAGCGTCGCGGTCGCCGAGGTGGCGACCAGGCCGCCGAGACGGCCACCACCGAGGCCCCCAAGGACGCCGCCGAGGCACGAGCCGACGAGAAGCCGCGCGCCGAGGAGAAGACCGAGGAGAAGGCCGAACCGTCCGACGGCGGTCGCCGCGAGCGCGGTCAGCGCGACGGCCAGCGTGACCAGCGCGACGGCCAGCGTGACCAGCGCGACGGCCAGCGTGACCAGGGCGAACGCCGCCGCGAGGACCGTGGTCAGGGTCCCCGTCAGGACGGCCGCGACGGCCGGGGTGGCGACGACGACGAGGACGGCCGCGGACGCCGCGGCCGGCGCTTCCGGGAGCGTCGTCGCGGACGCGACCGCGGCGAGGCCGGCGGGGACACCCGCGAGCCCGAGATCCGCGAGGACGACGTCCTGCAGCCGGTCGCCGGAATCCTCGACGTCCTGGACAACTACGCGTTCGTCCGGACCTCCGGGTACCTGGCCGGTCCCAACGACGTGTACGTCTCGATGAACATGGTGCGCAAGAACGGCCTGCGCCGCGGCGACGCCATCACCGGCGCGGTCCGCGTGCCGCGTGAGGGGGAGCAGGGCAACCAGCGGCAGAAGTTCAACCCGCTGGTCCGGCTCGACACGGTCAACGGCGGCGACGTCGAGGCCGCCAAGCGCCGCCCGGAGTTCAACAAGCTCACCCCGCTGTACCCGAACCAGCGGCTGCGGCTCGAGACCACCCCGAACATCCTCACCACCCGCGTGATCGACCTGATCATGCCGATCGGCAAGGGCCAGCGTGCCCTGATCGTCTCGCCGCCGAAGGCCGGCAAGACGACGGTGATGCAGGACATCGCGAACGCGATCACGACCAACAATCCCGAGTGCTACCTGATGGTCGTGCTGGTGGACGAGCGGCCCGAAGAGGTCACCGACATGCAGCGTTCGGTCAAGGGCGAGGTCATCGCCTCGACCTTCGACCGGCCGCCGTCGGACCACACGTCCGTCGCCGAGCTGGCCATCGAGCGTGCCAAGCGGCTCGTCGAGCAGGGCCGCGACGTCGTCGTCCTGCTCGACTCGATCACCCGCCTCGGCCGCGCGTACAACAACTCGTCGCCGGCGTCGGGCCGCATCCTCTCCGGTGGTGTCGACTCGACCGCCCTGTACCCGCCGAAGCGGTTCCTGGGCGCGGCTCGCAACATCGAGAACGGCGGCTCGCTCACCATCATCGCCACGGCCATGGTGGAGACGGGTTCGACGGGCGACACGGTGATCTTCGAGGAGTTCAAGGGCACCGGCAACGCCGAGCTCAAGCTCGATCGCAAGATCGCCGAGCGACGCGTGTTCCCGGCGGTGGACGTCAACCCCTCCGGCACGCGCAAGGACGAGCTGCTGATGAGCCCCGACGAGTTCGCGGTGGTGCACAAGCTGCGCCGCGTGCTCTCCGGCCTGGACTCGCACCAGGCCATCGATCTGCTCATCGACCGGCTCAAGAAGAGCAAGAGCAACATCGAGTTCCTCCTGCAGGTGTCGAAGACGGCGCCGGGAGCACTCGACGACTGATCGCCGCGGCCGCGGCGGCGCATGCCCGGGACGGAATTTCTCGTCCCGGGCCTGCGTTTGGCATAATCGAACAGCTCAGTCCGGTCCCGGTTCACGTCTTCGATCCGCGGAGGCGACCCGGCGGCCACGAAAGGGACACCATGAAGGCAGGAATCCACCCCAACTACGGGACGACCACCGTCGTCTGCGGTTGCGGGAACACGTTCGAGACGCGCAGCACCGCGGAGTCGGGACGGATCACCGTCGAGGTCTGCTCGCAGTGCCACCCGTTCTACACGGGCAAGCAGAAGATCCTCGACACCGGCGGACGCGTCGCCCGCTTCGAGGCTCGCTACGGCAAGCGCGCCTCCAAGAAGGCCGCTGCCGACCAGTAGCTGTCTCGCCGACGCCCGGTTCTGTCTCAGTCACAGGCCGGGCGTCGGCTTTTTTTCTCCGGATCCGTGCGCGGCACGGGCCGCCACGACGGACGAGTGGAGCGAATCACATGGCGGGGCAGACCAAGCCGTCGGCCATCGACGACATCCTGGCCGAACACGCCGGACTCGAGCAGCAGCTGTCCGACCCGGCGCTGCACAACGACCCGGCGGCGGCGCGCAGGGTCGGCAAGCGGTTCGCCGAGCTCGCTCCCGTCATGGCCACCTACACCAAGCTGCGGGCCGCGCGCGACGATCTCGAGGCCGCGCGGGAACTGGCCGCGGACGACGCCGCGTTCGCCGCCGAGGTGCCGGCTCTCGAAGAACGCGTCGGCGAGCTCGACAAGGCCCTCACCGACCTGCTCGCCCCCCGCGACCCGCACGACGGGGACGACGTCGTGCTCGAGGTCAAGTCGGGGGAGGGCGGGGAGGAATCCGCGCTGTTCGCCGCCGACCTCGCCCGCATGTACATCCGGTACGCGGAACGCGCCGGCTGGCGCGTGGAGGTCCTCGGCGCGACCATCTCCGATCTCGGCGGCTACAAGGACGCGACGCTGTCGATCAAGTCGAAGAGCGATGTGCGTGACGGTGTCTGGTCCCGCCTGAAGTTCGAGGGCGGGGTGCATCGTGTCCAGCGCGTCCCCGTCACCGAGTCCCAGGGCCGCGTGCACACCTCCGCGGCCGGCGTGTTCATCTATCCCGAGCCGGACGAGGTGGAGCAAGTCCAGATCGACGAGTCGGATCTGCGCATCGACGTGTACCGCTCCTCCGGCAAGGGCGGTCAGGGCGTCAACACCACCGACTCGGCGGTGCGCATCACGCACCTGCCCACGGGCATCGTCGTCACCTGCCAGAACGAGCGGTCCCAGCTGCAGAACAAGGCGCGGGCGATGCAGGTCCTCGCCGCGCGGCTGCAGGCGGCGGCGGAGGAGGCCGCCGAGGCGGAGGCGTCTGCGGGACGGGCCAGCCAGGTGCGCACGGTGGACCGCTCCGAACGCATCCGCACCTACAACTTCCCCGAGAACCGGATCACCGATCACCGCATCGGCTTCAAGGCCCACAACCTCGACGCGGTGCTCGACGGCGACATGGACGCCCTGCTCGATGCACTGGGCACGGCCGACCGGGAGGCCCGGCTCACGGCGGAATGACGCGTGAGCCGGGTACCGGTCCGTTACGGAGCGGGCTCGCCGGGCTCGTCACCCGGGTCGTCGTCCCCGGGCACCTGCGAGATGTCGATGCCGGGAAGCAGGAAGCAGTTCTCACCCTTCGCGTTCCGGTGCGGTCCCCACACGGCGGACACGACCGTGCCGGGCCCCGTGTTCAGGAGCGCGACCGGAACCTCGCTGCTCTGCGGCGACGCGGTCAACGAGGCGCCCCCGGTCTGCCAGGTGGCCGTGTTGACCCAGTTGAGCTGCCCGTTCTGCGCCTTCTGCTCGCCGACCGCGAAGAACAGCTGACCCTCCTCGAGGGCCTCGCTGTCCGTCTCGGTCACGCTGTGGACCGGCGCGACGTAGCTGCAGAGCAGCGGGGTGGGTTGGACGTCGATCGGCGACGCGGACGCGAGTCCGGGCGCCGCGAGGGCGCCGGCGGCACCGAATGCGACGACGGACGCTGCCCGAACCGTGAATTTCGACTTCGTCACAGGAAGATCCTCTCCGTAGTTCCGTAGTCCTGGTCCGAATCGGACGATTCCGATCATGCCGTACACCGACCCGATGAGTGACCTGTCCGTTTCCGTCGCGTGACCGGCATGGCAGTCTGTACGCCGTGACTCGTCAACCCCTGCGCCTGGCGATCCTCGAAGCGGTGTCGGTGCTCGAGGAAGCCGGTGTCCCCAGTCCGCGTGTGGACGCCGAACTGCTCGCCGCGCACCTGCTCGGCATCGAGCGCACCCGTCTCGGGCTCGTGCCGCTCGTCGACCCGGCCATGGTCGACGCGTACCGGGCGATGATCGCGCAGCGCGCCAAGCGGATCCCGTTGCAGTACATCACCGGCAGCACGGGAATGGGGGAGATCGACATCGAGGTGGGTCCCGGCGTCTTCGTCCCGCGACCCGAAACCGAACTACTGCTGGCCTGGGCCCTGGCGCACCTCGAGGGCCTGCAGGAGAATCCGCCGGTCGTGCTCGACCTGTGCACCGGCTCGGGCGCCCTCGCGCTGGCGATCGCGCACGCCCGGCCCGACGCGATCGTGCACGCGGTCGAACTCGAGCCCCATGCCCTCGCATGGGCGCGGCGGAACGCGGAACGCTGCGCGGCGGCAGGAGACACGCCGATCCTCCTGCATCAGGGAGACGTGACGGACCGCAACCTGCTCACCGCCCTCGAGGGCCGGGTCGACGTCGTGGTGTCGAACCCGCCCTACATCCCCGAGGGCACCGACCTCCCGCCCGAGGTGATCGAGCACGATCCGCACTCGGCGCTGTTCGGCGGCCCGGACGGGCTGTCGGTGATCAAACCGATGGTCGCGAACATCGCCCGGTGGCTGCGCATCGGCGGTGCGGTCGGCATCGAGCACGACGACACCAACGGGCCCCTGGTCGCGGAGCTGTTCGCGCAGCGCCGCGTGTTCGGTGAGGTGACCGAGCACCCGGATCTGGCGGGGCGGCCGCGGTTCGTCGTCGCCCGCCGGGTCCCGACCGACGTGGAGGCGCGACGTGCCCGAGCGCAGGGGGAGTCCGGTGTGTGATGCCGGACTCGTTCGCCGCAGTGGAAGGATGAACCCGTGAGCACCGTCTACGACTGCAACAGCCCCGATTCCCGGGCCGCCGGCCTGACGGCCGCCAAGGGCGCGCTGAAGGCCGGCAGGCTCGTCGTCGTCCCCACCGACACGGTGTACGGGCTCGCGGCGGATGCCTTCGACAGCGATGCGGTGACCGGCCTGCTGCGTGCCAAGGGCCGGGGCCGGGACATGCCGGTGCCGGTGCTCGTCGGGTCGTGGAACACGATCGACGGCCTGGTGAACACCGTCCGCCCGCAGGCGCGGGAACTGATCCGCGCGTTCTGGCCCGGCGGTCTGAGTCTTGTTGTGCACCAAGCTCCCTCGCTCGCGTGGGACCTGGGGGATACGCGCGGCACCGTGATGCTGCGCATGCCATTGCACCCCGTGGTGCTCGAGCTGCTGCGCGAGGTGGGCCCCCTGGCGGTGTCGAGCGCGAACGTCTCCGGCCGGCCGCCGGCCACCACGGTGGACGAGGCGCGCGCCCAGCTCGGCGGATCGGCCAGCGTGTACCTCGACGGCGGCCCGGCCGAACACGCCGTCGCCTCCACCATCGTCGACCTGACCGCCGATCGTCCGCGCGTGCTGCGCGAGGGGGCCGTGGCGGTCGAGGACATCGCGGAGGTGCTGGGCGAGGATCCGGCGCAGCTGCGTACCGGCGGGGAGTGACGGCGGGGACCGGACGAAGTGACTGTCGCCGACACGGCATCCCTGGTGCTGGCCCAATCGGGCCGCGGCGCCGGCGTGCCCATCCGCGAGCTGCTGCTCGTGCTCCTCACCGCCGCGGTCGTCACCTTCCTCTCGACGGGGGCCGTGCGGATCGCCGCGATCCGGTTCGGCGCCGTCGCGGTGCCCCGGGACCGGGACGTGCATGTGCAGCCGACACCGCGGCTGGGCGGCGTCGGAATGTACTTCGGCTTGGTGGCGGGCCTGCTGTTCGCCCAGCAACTGCCCGCCCTGACCCGAGGTTTCGAGTACACCCCCGACATGGGAGCGGCGCTGGTCTCGGGCACCATCATCGTGATCGTCGGGATCATCGACGACCGTTGGGGACTCGACGCGCTGACCAAGTTCGTCGGGCAGGTCACGGCGGCGGGCGTGCTCGTCGTCATGGGCGTGAGCTGGATCGTCATCTACGAGCCCTTCGGTGGCAGCACCCTCATCCTCGACCAGCTGCAGGCGGGACTGTTCACCGTCCTGGTTGCGGTGGTGATGATCAACGCGATGAACTTCGTCGACGGTCTCGACGGTCTCGCGGCCGGTCTCGGGCTGATCGCGGCCGTCGCGATCTGTGTGTTCTCCGTCGGGCTGCTGCACGATCAGGGCGGGGATGTGGGGGCGTATCCGCCCGCCCTGATCGCCGCGGCCCTCGCGGGAGCCTGCCTCGGCTTCCTGCCGCACAACTTCCAGCCGGCCCGGATCTTCATGGGCGACTCCGGATCGATGCTGATCGGCCTGATGCTGGCGGCGATCTCGACGAGCGCGTCGGGACGCATCCCCTTGGCGGCCTACGGCACCCGCGACCTGCTCGGCCTGCTCTCCCCGCTGATCCTCGTGGGGGCGGTCATGTTCATCCCCATCCTCGACCTGCTGCTGGCGGTCGTCCGGCGCACCCGGGCCGGGGTCAGCCCGTTCAGCCCGGACAAGATGCACCTGCACCATCGACTGCTGCAGATCGGGCACTCGCACCGCCGGGTGGTGCTGTTGATCTACCTGTGGGTCGGGGTGCTTGCGTTCGGGGCCGTCGGTTCCTCGCTGCTCGACCGGCGGGCCGTCGTACTGCTCATGGCGGGTGGACTGGTGTTCGCGCTGGTCGTCACGGCGGTGCCGTCGCTGCGTCACGACGACGCCGGCCGTCCCCGGCGACGCCGGCGCCGGGGACGGGTCCGTTAGGCTTGACTCCCGTGACCTCCCCGGATCAGCCCTTGCCCGCCCTGCCCGATTCCTCCGCGCCGATGCGCGCCGCCGTCCGGTACGGCGTGCTCGGGCTCATCGTGCTGACGGTCGTCGCCACCGTGATCGGTGGCCTCGTCGCCGGTCTGCCGGGCGTGTGGGGTGCGCTGATCGGCGCTGCCGTGGGCGGCGGCTTCATCCTCTTCACCGCGCTCGGCGTGCTGCTCACCGCCCGTCTTCCGGCGACGACGGCGGGTGCGGTGCTGCTGGGCACCTGGCTGCTCAAGCTGATCCTCGCGATCGTGGTGATGATGCTGCTCAGGCCGCTCGACTTCTACGACAAGGGCGTGCTCGTGCTCACGATCGTCTTCGCGCTGCTCGTCGTCCTGGGCGCCGAGACCTACGGCGTGCTGTCGCAGCGCGCGCTCTACGTGGAGCCTGCCGGTAGCGCTGAGCAGGGGAACAACGACGAACGGTAGTACCGTCGTTGTCAATGACCTCGCGGTACGGGCACCCGCCTACACAACGTCGTAGAAGTGTTGATAAGGTCGTCCCAAGCGAGTGCGACTGCCTGCGATTCCCGAGGAGTCGAGTGCGGTTGTGTCCTCGCAGGCGGTCGTGTTCGAATGGCCGCCGAGTCGACGAGAGTCGCCGACACCGACAGACGCTGGCCCCGATCGGGAGCCGACAGCAGCTGGCGAATACGCGAGCCGACCTGGTCGACTTGTTGGATCGTCAATGTCCGATCGAACCGCAGACGGCAATGCCTGCGGCCGACTACGGGAGAGAGCGCTGAGCGTCACCACCTTGGCTGCCGGAGAATTCCACGCGCCGTCACTAGCCGATTTCTTCCCCCCAGCAGTTCTGTTCGAAGGCACCCCCTTCGAAATGGACCGCCTGATGCTCATCCGCGTCGTCGTGGCCGTGCTCGTGGCGCTGTTCTTCGCGCTCGCGATGCGCAGCCCGAAGATCGTGCCCCGCGGTGTGCAGAACGTCGCCGAGATCATGATCGACTTCGTGCGGATCAACATCGCCGAGGACATCCTCGGCAAGCAGCAGGGCCGCCGATTCCTTCCGGTTCTCGTGACCATCTTCTTCCTCGTGGTCGGTCTCAACCTGACGTCGGTCATCCCGTTCCTGAACATCTCGTCGAACGCGCGTATCGGCATGCCGATCGTCCTGGCCGCGCTCGCCTACGTCGTCTTCAACTACGTGGGCATCAAGAAGTACGGGTTCTTCCGCTACGTCAAGAGCAGCATCGTCGTGCCGAACCTGCCGCCCGCGCTGCACGTGCTGGTCATCCCGATCGAGTTCATCTCGACGTTCCTGCTGCGCCCGTTCACGCTCACCATCCGTCTCATGGCGAACATGCTGGCCGGCCACATCATGCTGGTGCTGTTCTTCAGCGCAACCCAGTTCTTCTTCTTCAGCGCCGACGGCGCGATGAAGATCTTCGGTATCGGCTCGCTGATCGGTGGCATCGCGTTCACCTTCTTCGAGCTGCTGGTGATCGTCCTGCAGGCGTACATCTTCGCGCTGTTGACTGCGGTGTACATCGACCTCGCGCTGCACGCCGAAGAGCACTAGCACGCCGACCGGCACTACCCACACAACACACAGACTGACTCGGTTGCCGATCCCCGGGGCCGAGCCACAAGAAAGGGAATGGAACACCAATGAGCGTTGCGCTTCAGGCAGTTGACGTCCTCGCCCAGACGGAGAGCACCATCAGCGGTCTCGGTGCGGTCGGCTACGGCCTCGCGGCCATCGGCCCCGGCATCGGCATCGGCATCGTCGTCGGCAAGGCGATCGAGGGCATGGCCCGCCAGCCCGAGATGGCCGGCCAGCTGCGCACCACCATGTTCCTCGGTATCGCGTTCACCGAGGCCCTGGCGCTGATCGGTATCGTCGCCGGCTTCATCTTCTGATCTGACGACCATGGCTGACAGCATCCTGTTGCTCGCGGCGGAGGCAGAGGACCAGAATCCTCTGCTTCCCGCGACGTACGACATCGTCTGGTCGCTGGTCGCCCTGATCATCGTCGGGCTCGTCTTCTGGAAGTACGTGCTTCCGCTGTTCCAGAAGGTGCTCGACGAGCGTTCGGAGCTGATCGAAGGCGGCATCAAGAAGGCCGAGGAAGCTCAGGCCGAGGCAAAGGCCGCGCTCGAGCAGTACCGCGCGCAGCTCGCCGAGGCCCGCACCGAGGCGGCGCAGATCCGTGAGGAGGCCCGCGCCCAGGGCCAGCAGATCATCGCGGACATGAAGGCTCAGGCCCAGGAGGAGAGCGACCGCATCGTCGCCGCCGGTCACAACCAGCTGCAGGCCCAGCGCCAGCAGATCGTGACCGAGCTGCGCGGTGATCTCGGCCGCACCGCCGTGGATCTGGCCGAGAAGGTCATCGGGGAGTCCCTCTCCGACGACGTCAAGCGTGCCGGCTCGATCGACCGCTTCCTCAGCGAGCTCGACTCCCTCAGCGCTGACTCTGCATCCCGAAAGTGAGCACCATGTACGCAGCAAGCCGTGAGGCACTCGCTCAGACGCGTTCCGCGCTGCAGGGCGCGTTGGCGTCGAGCACCGCATCCGCTGCCGCGGGTGCCGCAACTGCAGCTGCGGCGCAGGCCGGCTCCGAGCTGTTCTCGGTGGTCGAGGTGCTCGACGATCAGCGCACCCTGCGGAGTGCGCTGGCCGACGCCTCGGCCCCGGCAGCCGGCCGGCAGGCGCTGGCCGAGCGGGTCTTCGGGAGCAAGGTCTCGCCCGTCACCCTCGCGACCCTGAAGGCGGCGGCAGGGCAGGACTGGTCGACCCAGTCCGACCTGACCAACTCCCTCGTTCAGCTGGGTCGCGAAGCCCTCCTGACGGCAGCGGCCGACCAGAACCAGCTCGACACCGTCGAGGACGAGCTGTTCCGGCTCGGTCGCATCGTGGCCGGCAACGCCGAGCTCGAGCAGGCCCTCTCCGATCGCACCAAGCCGCTGGCGGCCAAGCGCGAGTTCCTCTCGCGGTTGCTCTACGGCAAGTCCACCGCGATCACCGAGGCCCTGGCCGTGCAGGCCGTCGGACGGCTGAAGAGCAAGGCCCCGGCCGATGCGTTCGACGAACTGTCGAACCTCGCCGCCACCCAGCGGGACCGCGCCGTCGCCCATGTGCGCAGTGCGGCACCCCTCAGCGCGGCGCAGACCGAACGGCTCACCGGTATCCTGACCAGAACGTACGGCAAGCCGGTCACGGTGCACGTCGAGGTGGTTCCCGAGCTTCTCAGTGGATTGGTCGTCCGGGTGGGCGACGAGGTCATCGACGGCACCGCCGCGGGTCGACTCGCCGCAGTGCGCAAGAGCCTCACGTAGTCCACTACCGAACACACACACATTGCGATCTTTTCGAAGACCAGATACCGAGAGCAGGAAGAACATGGCGGAGCTGACGATCTCCTCCGACGAGATCCGTAGCGCGATCGACAACTACACCGCGAGCTACTCCCCGGAGGCCTCCCGCGAGGAGGTCGGCGTGGTCGCCGACACCAGTGACGGCATCGCGCACATCAGCGGTCTGCCGTCGGCGATGGCCAACGAGCTGCTGGAGTTCCCCGGCGGTGTGCTGGGCGTGGCCCTGAACCTCGACGCCACCGAGATCGGTGCTGTCATCCTCGGCGACTACCAGGACCTCGAAGAGGGCCAGGAAGTCAAGCGGACCGGCGACGTTCTGTCGGTGCCGGTCGGCGACGGCTACCTCGGCCGCGTCGTGAACCCCCTGGGTCAGCCGATCGACGGCCTCGGCGACATCGAGGCGACCGAGAACCGGGCCCTGGAGCTGCAGGCCGCGACCGTGCTGCAGCGCCAGCCGGTCGAGGAGCCGCTGCAGACCGGCATCAAGGCCATCGACGCGATGACCCCGATCGGCCGCGGCCAGCGCCAGCTGGTCATCGGTGACCGCAAGACGGGCAAGACCGCCGTCTGCGTCGACGCGATCCTGAACCAGAAGGCCAACTGGGCCACCGGCGACCCGAAGCAGCAGGTCCGCTGCATCTACGTCGCGATCGGCCAGAAGGGCTCCACCATCGCGGGCGTCAAGGCTGCCCTCGAGGAGCACGGCGCGATGGAGTACACCACCATCGTCGCGGCCCCCGCGTCCGACTCCGCCGGCTTCAAGTGGCTCGCCCCCTACACCGGTTCGGCCATCGGCCAGCACTGGATGTACCAGGGCAAGCACGTGCTCATCGTGTTCGACGACCTCACCAAGCAGGCCGAGGCGTACCGCGCCATCTCCCTGCTGCTGCGCCGCCCGCCGGGACGTGAGGCCTACCCGGGCGACGTGTTCTACCTGCACTCGCGTCTGCTGGAGCGCTCGGCCAAGCTGTCCGACGAGCTCGGCGGCGGTTCTCTGACCGCCCTGCCGATCATCGAGACCAAGGCCAACGACGTCTCGGCCTACATTCCGACCAACGTCATCTCCATCACCGACGGCCAGGTCTTCCTCGAGTCCGACCTGTTCAACAAGGGCATCCGTCCCGCCATCAACGTCGGTATCTCGGTTTCCCGAGTCGGTGGCGCCGCGCAGACCAAGGGCATGAAGAAGGTCTCCGGCTCGCTGCGTCTCGAGCTTGCGCAGTTCCGCGAGCTCGAAGCGTTCGCCGCCTTCGCCTCCGACCTCGACGCGGCGTCGAAGGCGCAGCTCGAGCGCGGCCAGCGTCTGGTCGAGCTCCTCAAGCAGGACCAGTACGCCCCGGTCGCCGTCGAGGACCAGATCGTGTCGATCTACCTCGCCGGTCAGGGTGTCTACGACTCGGTGCCCGTCGGTGACGTGCGCCGCTTCGAGACCGAGCTGCTCGAGGACCTGCGCCACAGCGCGTCGGGTGTCTACGAGCAGATCGCCGGCGGCAAGGCGCTGACCGACGAGTCCGCCTCCGCGCTGCTCGCCGCGACCAACAAGTTCAAGGAGGGCTTCATCGCCTCCGACGGAACCCGCGTCGTGAACGAGGCCGAGGCCGAGGCCCTGGGCGCCGACGAGGTCGAGCAGGAGCAGGTTTCCGTCAAGCGCACCACTGTTCGCAAGTGAGCGTGGAGACCATGACCCAGCGTCCTGTGAAGGGAGTGTGATCGACGAATGGCAAGCCTGCGCGAGCTCCGCTCGCGGATCAAGTCGGTCAACTCGACCAAGAAGATCACCAAGGCGCAGGAGCTGATCGCGACGTCGCGGATCACGAAGGCTCAGGCCCGAGTGGCAGCGTCCAAGCCGTACGCCGAGGAGATCACCAAGGTGCTCTCCGAGCTGGCGAGTGCGTCCGCGTCGCTGGATCACCCCCTGCTCAACGAGCGGCCCAACCCGAGGCGTGCTGCGGTCCTGGTCGTCACCAGCGACCGCGGTATGGCCGGTGGCTACAACGCCAACGTCCTCAAGGAGGCCGAGGAGCTGCGTCAGCTGCTGGTCAGCGAGGGCAAGGAGCCGGTGCTCTACGTGCTCGGTGCCAAGGGCCTGAGCTACTACACCTTCCGCGGCCGGCCGGTCGCGGGGGCGTGGACCGGGTTCTCCCAGGAGCCGCGCTACACCGATGCGGCCAAGGCGAGCCGTCACCTGGTGGAGCTGTTCATGGCGGGCTCCGGCAACGAGGTTCCCGCGCCGAACGGTGAGGGCACGATCGAGGGCGTCGACGAACTGCACATCGTCTACACCCGCTTCGTCTCGATGCTGACCCAGAGCCCCGAGGTGCGCCGCATGGCGCCGCTCGAGGTGACCGTCACCGAGGACGAGATCGACCTCGGTGAGGACATGCTCACCGACGGCCGGCACGTCGGCAGCAACGGCGGTCCGCGGCCCGGCTACAACTTCGAGCCGGAGGCCTCGACGCTGCTCGCGGCCCTGCTGCCGAAGTACATCAGCACCCGCATCTTCGCGTCGCTGCTCGATGCCGCGGCGTCGGAGTCGGCCGCACGGCGTACCGCCATGAAGGCGGCCACCGACAACGCCACGGAACTGGTGAACACCCTCAGCCGTCAGGCCAACCAGGCCCGCCAGGCCCAGATCACCCAGGAAATCAGCGAGATCGTCGGCGGTGCCAACGCGCTCGCCTCGAGTGCAGGAAGTGACTAAGCACATGACCGCAGCAGCAACCGATAACTACGGGGCGGGGGCGGCCTCGGCCACTGCCGGCCGCGTCGTTCGGGTCATCGGGCCCGTCGTGGACGTCGAGTTCCCGCGTGGTGCCGTTCCCGATCTGTTCAACGCCCTGCACGCAGAGGTCACTCTGCCGTCCGTGGCGAAGACCCTGACCTTCGAGGTCGCGCAGCACCTGGGTGACAACCTGGTGCGCACGATCTCCATGCAGCCCACCGACGGCCTGGTGCGCGGCACCACGGTCGTCGACACGGGCCGCCCGATCTCGGTGCCGGTCGGCGACGTCGTCAAGGGCCACGTGTTCAACGCCCTCGGTGACTGCCTGGACGCCCCGGGCACCGGACGCGACGGCGAGCAGTGGGGCATCCACCGCAAGCCGCCGGCCTTCGACCAGCTCGAGGGCAAGACCGAGATCCTCGAGACCGGCATCAAGGTCATCGACCTGCTGACCCCGTACGTCAAGGGCGGCAAGATCGGTCTGTTCGGTGGTGCCGGCGTCGGCAAGACCGTTCTGATCCAGGAGATGATCACCCGTATCGCGCGTGAGTTCTCCGGCACGTCGGTGTTCGCCGGCGTCGGCGAGCGCACCCGTGAGGGCACCGACCTCCACCTCGAGATGGAGGAGATGGGCGTCCTCCAGGACACCGCCCTCGTCTTCGGCCAGATGGACGAGCCGCCGGGAACGCGTATGCGCGTCGCCCTGTCCGCGCTGACCATGGCGGAGTACTTCCGCGATGTCCAGGGCCAGGACGTGCTGCTGTTCATCGACAACATCTTCCGCTTCACCCAGGCCGGCTCCGAGGTCTCGACGCTGCTCGGCCGCATGCCGTCGGCCGTGGGTTACCAGCCGACCCTCGCGGACGAGATGGGTGAGCTCCAGGAGCGCATCACCTCGACCCGTGGTCGTTCGATCACCTCGCTGCAGGCGATCTACGTGCCCGCCGACGACTACACCGACCCGGCGCCGGCCACGACGTTCGCGCACCTCGATGCGACCACCGAGCTCTCGCGTCCGATCTCGCAGATGGGTATCTACCCCGCTGTGGACCCGCTGACGTCGACCTCGCGCATCCTCGAGCCCGGCATCGTCGGTGCCGAGCACTTCCGGGTCGCCAACGAGGTCAAGCGGATCCTGCAGAAGTACAAGGAGCTGCAGGACATCATCGCCATCCTCGGCATGGACGAGCTCTCCGAGGAGGACAAGGTCCTCGTCGGCCGCGCCCGTCGTATCCAGAAGTTCCTCGGCCAGAACTTCATCGTCGCCGAGAAGTTCACCGGCGAGCCCGGCTCCGTGGTGCCGCTGCGTGACACCATCGAGGCGTTCGACCGCGTCACCAAGGGTGAGTTCGACCACCTGCCCGAGCAGGCGTTCAACAGCTGCGGTGGACTCGACGACGTCGAGGCCGCTGCCAAGAAGATCGCCGGGAAGTAGTCCGCGATGGCTGAAATGACCGTGGACCTCGTTGCCGTCGAGGAGCGCCTCTGGTCGGGCACCGCCCGGCTGGTCAGCGCCCAGACGACCGAGGGCGAGATCGGTGTCATGCCGGGCCACGAGCCGGTCCTCGGCCAGCTCGTGGAAGGCGGTGTCGTCTCCATCACCACCGCCGACGGCGATCGGGTCGTCGCGGCCGTGCACGGCGGTTTCCTCTCGGTGACCGCCACGACGGTGACGATCCTCGCGGAGGCTGCGGAGCTGACGGAGAACATCGACGTCGAGTCCGCGCGCGCCGTGCTGAGCGACAGCCAGGACGAGGCCGAGATCGCGGCAGCCCGGGGCCGACTCCGGGCCGTCGAGCGGGCCTGACGGATACGACAAGCCGCGACGGAGCCGACGAGCAGTGTCAGTTGGAATGATTGTTCTCATCGTTCTGGTGATACTGCTCGCGGTTGCCGTCGCGGCTTTTCTGTATCGCCTCCTCACCCTGCGGGGCGGGGGTACCGCAGCGATACTGCGCCGGCTGCCCAACGGCGCCGGCGCCGGGTGGCGGCACGGCGTCATCCGTTACGGCGAGCGCACGCTCGTCTTCTACAAGCTCTCGAGCCTGCGTCCGGGTCCGGACTCGCGGCTGGCCCGGCAGGGCGTCGAGGTACGCAATCGTCGAGCGCCCGAGGGCAGCGAGTACGACATCATGACCGAGGACATCGTGATCCTCGAAGTCCAGGATGGCGCAAGCAGTTTCGAGATTGCACTCGACAGCGGCGCGCTGACCGCCTTCCTGTCCTGGATCGAATCCCGTCCGTCGGACCGGTCCGTGCGCGGTCGGCCGAACTGACGCCCGGCCGACCGTTCTTCACGCGCCCGCGCCCGGCTTCCAGAGCACATCCCCGCCCGGGTTCGCGACCCGGCCGAGGATGAAGAGCAGATCCGACAGCCGGTTGAGGTACTTCGCCGGCAGCACATTCGTATCGTCCGGGTGAGCGGCCACCGCCGCCCACGCCGAGCGCTCCGCCCGCCGTGCCACCGTCCGCGCCGTGTGCAGCTGGGCCGCCAGGACGGTACCGCCGGGAAGAATGAAGGAATCGAGCGGCGCCAGACCCTCGTTGAACTCGTCGCACCAGCGTTCGAGCCGATCGATGTACGCCTGGGTGATCCGCAGCGGCGGGTACTTCGGCTCCGGTACCACCGGCGTCGACAGGTCCGCTCCGGCGTCGAACAGGTCGTTCTGGATCTGGCGCAGGACAGGCGCCATCCGCTCCGGTACCTCGGCCGACGCGAGCGCCACCCCGAGTGCCGCGTTCGTCTCGTCGCAGTCCGCGTACGCGACCAGTCTCGGGTCGTTCTTCGACACCCGGGAGAAGTCGCTGAGGCCCGTCGTACCGTCGTCGCCGGTGCGGGTGTAGATCCGTGTGAGATGGACAGCCATGCAGGTCACGGTACCGCTCCCGTATTCCCGCAGTGTGGTCGATAGGCTGTGGCGTTGTGAGTGATCGCTTTCTTGTCTCCGGTGGTAACCGGCTTGTCGGTGAGGTTGTCGTCGGGGGCGCCAAGAACAGCGTGCTCAAGCTGATGGCGGCCGCTCTGTTGGCGGAGGGGACGAGCGTCATCACCAACTGCCCCGACATTCTCGACGTCCCGCTGATGGCCGAGGTCCTGCGCGGGCTCGGATGCGACGTCGAGCTCGAGGGCGACGAGGCGCGCATCACGACTCCCGCGCAGCCGAAGTATCAGGCCGATTTCGCCGCCGTCCGGCAGTTCCGGGCGTCGGTGTGTGTCCTCGGGCCGTTGGTGGCCCGGTGCCGGAAAGCCGTCGTCGCGCTGCCGGGCGGTGACGCCATCGGTTCACGCCCCCTCGACATGCACCAGACGGGGCTCCGACTGCTGGGGGCGCACAGCACCATCGAGCACGGCTGCGTGGTGGCCGAGGCCGACGCCCTGCACGGCAACGCGATCCGGCTGGCCTATCCGTCGGTCGGGGCCACCGAGAACATCCTGATGGCCGCCGTCCTGGCGAACGGCGAGACCACGATCGACAACGCGGCCCGCGAGCCGGAGATCGTGGACCTGTGCAACATGCTCGTTCAGATGGGGGCCCGCATCTCCGGTGCCGGCACCTCGACACTGACGATCACGGGCGTTCCACGTCTCGAACCCACCACCCACCGTGTCATCGGAGATCGCATCGTCGCGGCGACATGGGGGATCGCGGCGGCGATGACGCGTGGCGACGTGCGCGTGCGGGGCGTCAACCCGAAGCACCTGAGCCTCGTGCTCGACAAGCTCCGTGCCGCCGGTGCGGAGGTGACCCCCGAAGTCGACGGCTTCCGGGTCGTCCAGCACGACCGTCCCCGAGCGATCAACTTCGCGACCCTGCCGTATCCGGGATTCCCCACCGACCTCCAGCCCATGGCGATCGGTCTCGCGGCAGTCGCCGACGGAACGTCGATGATCACGGAGAATGTCTTCGAGGCGCGGTTCCGGTTCGTCGAGGAGATGATCCGCCTCGGGGCCGACGCTCGCACCGACGGACATCACGCCGTGGTCCGCGGAGTCGAGGAGCTGTCGAGCGCGCCCGTGTGGTCGTCGGACATCCGGGCCGGCGCCGGATTGGTCCTGGCCGGGCTGTGCGCCGACGGCGTGACCGAGGTGCACGACGTGTACCACATCGATCGCGGCTACCCGAGGTTCGTGGAGATCATCGAGGAACTCGGGGGCGTCATCGAACGGGTGAACTCCGAATCCTGATCTCGTTGCCTCGAAAGTAGTTGTGCGCCAAGGTGTTTCATACATCACGTTGAGCGAGATCCGCCTCCGGAGTCGAGTGTGCCGCGCATCACTGGGAACGGGCAACGCGGCGAAGGTGCCGGAGACGGTCTGCTACCAGGGGAAACGGCACCGCCTACGAGCTTGACCAGCGGATTTGGCGTCCAGTTATTCGTCCCGTAACTTATTGCAGGTCAGAGCGACACGGACACCGACCCGGCCCGCAGGGGCTCGGGACAACGAGGTTGGACGCAGGCGCCTGATTGTTCGGTTCGGAATCTTCTGGTAGGGTTCTGGGCCGTTGC